>Ga0307507_10003730_pt1 | contig 28696 bp, 4 predicted proteins | sample 7_EM_MG_FD_207223 | JGI IMG/M metagenome (GOLD analysis project Ga0307507, IMG submission 207223) | Populus trichocarpa ectomycorrhiza microbial communities from riparian zone in the Pacific Northwest, United States - 7_EM | ecosystem: Host-associated > Plants > Roots > Unclassified | place... | reverse complement strand
ATAAGGCCCTGTTTATAAAATATAAAGCTATATTAGTAAAGTTTTAAAGGGTGTATCGTTTTGACGGGGTGGGGGATGCGCGACGTTCGGCTCTAAGCGAGTCCACGATATTTCGCAAAAGACTGTATTATACCTAAAGTATTCTCTTTTTCTTCTATAGCTTATTAGTCTTATACTATTACTGCTATATTATCTCTTAGTAAGATAATACCATCTCTATGTTCTCGTTATATAAAAGAGGGGTTAGTTTATATTACGTTAGTAAGTCCTTTATCTTAATAACACTCTTTTTATTTAGAGTGCACTAAAGCGAATATTTAGTTAACTTGCGATGTTTGCTTAGTCTCTAACGCTAAGTATACACGTCCTATTATTCTAAACAGTCTTTAGGTTCCCTTATTAATTGCTACTAAGGTTTTAAGTTTAATCTACTACTATAAAACTTAATAATAAGTTATTAGTAGCGCTGGCTAAACTTTATTATTCTTATAACGCTAAGTAAGAGGCTACTACTAATACTTAATAACGGGCCCTTAACTCTTGTCTTACTACTTCCGCTCAGTTAATCTATCTTAAAAAGGTACGTAAGAAGGGTTGTTTTAAGAAGTAGAAACTTATAAAATAAGGCCTTTAGGAACTTAGCGATAAAAAAAACAGATTCTTTTCTAATAGAGAGGGAAATAACTCCAAATACCTTAATAGCTACTCCTCTTAGGTCCCCTTAGGTAACTTATTTTTTAGTAATCCTTCTTTATTAATACTGCCTAACTTATTTTCTTTTAATACTCCTATACCTTTCTTATAGCGTTCTTTAGGTCATTTAGTAGTTCCTAGGTAGTCTCCTTATAGCCTATTTACTTTACCTTATATTATATTTTATTATTAATATCCTTATAACTAATAATTTTAAAACTTCCTATTTATCCTCTTCCTAACCTCTATATATATCTACTTTATAAACTAGTAGCTTAATATTCCTATATGTTGGTTTTAGTATTATAATATACTATATAGGGTAGATCTTTACTTTCTTTAGTAAGTTAAGTCTATACATAACTTCTAAGATTTTTACTTTAACTATAAATTGTCCTAGTCTAATATAGTCTAACTTTTTACTTAGTCGTTAACTTTTAAAGTTTTTATATAGTAGCCATACTTTATCTCCCTCCTTAAGATCTAGTCCCTTAGATCTTTTAGCATTATAGTACTTTTTTATCCTTATTTATACTAGTTTAGCTATTTCTTTAAGGTATATATAAAGATTTATTAAGTTCTCTATTCTCTACTTAGCAGTGCTACTTATTTTCTTTACTTATTATAGCAATGGCTGTAACGAAGCCTTGTGGGAAATACCACGGTGGACTTGTTATTGGGCTGGGTCTGTAGGTAAACAGGAAGTTAACAATATAATAAGTATAAATAACAACTAGTGGAGTAGTTGCCCAATAGATTAACTCTAAAGAAAGGAACTATCTAGGTAGGGACTATAGTCCTTTAAATACATAACCTAACTCCTAAGAAAATCCTCCTTGTATATAAGATATACTAGGTACATATTATACGTATGTCCCGCTTATATAACCTATACACTGCATACAATACTACATGACCTTGGTTACCATTACTCGTTATATAGTTCCACCGGATTTATCCTAGACTATACCTATATTAACTAACTAGCTTCCTCCAACTCTTCTCCAAGTAGTTATAATATTGTACTTAAAGCATCCATAACACTATCTCCCTCCTCTTTATCTTCGTCCTTAAAGATTCTTAATATCTCTAAGTTGTCTACTAGAGGTATAATATCCGTTTAATTAACTTAATTAATATTGTTACTTATTATACCTAAAGCTCCTTTTTCTTTATAAGCACAATGTTACGCTTAGACTGTTGCTGCGATACTATCTTTTAGTGAAATAATGCCATCTTTATGTTCTTGTTGTGCGAAAAAAGGGTTAGTCTGTATTGCGCTAGTAAGTCCTTTATCTTAGCAACCCTCTTCCTATTTAGAGTGCACTAAAGCAAATATTTAATTATCCTGCGACGTTCGCTTAGTTTCTAACGCTAAGTATACACGTCCTATTACTTTTAATAGCCTTTAAGTACCCTTATTAATTGCTGCTAGGGTCCTAGGTTTAATCTACTGCTATAAAGCTTAATGGGGAGCTAACTCAAGCTCTAGTTAACCTGGAGCGCTCTTATAACGCTAAGTAGAGGGCCCTTAAAGCCCGCATTACTGTGTTTACTTGCTTGCTTTATCTTAAGAAGGTATATAAGAAGGTTTGTTTTAAGGAGTGGAAACTTATAGAATAAGGCCTTTAGGAACTTGGTAATAAAAAAACGGATTCTCTTCTAATAAAGAGGGAAACAACTCTAAATATATTAGTAGGTGCTCCTCTTAAGTCCCCCTTAGGTAGCTTATTCTTTAGCAATTCTTTTTTATTAATACTACCTAATCCATTTTCTTTTAATACTCCTATACCTTTCTTATAGCGTTTTTTAAATTGTTTAGTAGCTTCTAGGCAGTCTTATTATAGCCTATCTACTTAACCTTATACTATATTTTATTATTAATATCCTTATAACTAATAATTTTTAAAACCTCCTATTTGTCTTCCTCTTAGCCTCTATATATATCTGCCTTATAGGCTAGCGGCTTAATATTCCTATATACTGGCTTTAATATTATAATATACTGTATAGGGTAGATCTTCATTTTCTCTAGTAAGTTAAGTTTGTATATAACTTCTAAGACCTTTACTTTAACTATAAATTGTCCTAGTCTAACATAGTCTAACTTCTTACTTAGTCGTTAACTCTTAAAATTTTTATATAGTAGCTATACTTTATCTCTGTCGGTACCAATTTAATGGTATAAGTGAGTCGTGTCTAGGGGCACGAAATACGTATAGTATCGTATGCTCATTTAGACGGTGGTGACTGTCGGTTCTATTAAGGTGGGCTACGTGGTCTATATACTAACGCACCTCCCCCCTAACTAGCTAGTGTTTCAGGAGTGCACCAGACGCGTAAGCGAGTGGGTATACCGAACGCGTAAACGCGTACTTGGTGTATCAAACGCGTAAGCACGTGGTTAGTACAACAGGTGCTGTAATTATACAATCTCCCTCCTTAAGATCTGGTCCCTTAGATCTCTTAGTCTTATAGTACCTTTTTATTCTCTTTTATACTAGTTTAGCTATTTCTCTAAGATGTGTATAAAGACTTATTAAGTTCCCTATTCTTTCTTTAGTTGTACTACTTGTTTTCTTTACTTATTATAGTAATAGCGATGTTCTTGGCTTATACCTATAATTCGCCTTAAAGGGTAATATGCCTATCCCTTCCTATAGTGTTATATTGTACGCAAACTGTGTAACTAGTAATAAAGATACCTAATTATTCTGTGCGTGGTTAATATAGTGCCTTAGATACTATTCCAATGTTTAGTTTAGTCTCTTTGTTTAACTATCTGTCTATAGGTAATATGCTATTAATATTGCTGCTTAAACCCCTTATTATACTAAAAATACCTCCTAAAACGCTGCTATAAATCTTAGATTTTTATCTAATATAACCTTTATTAATGCTCTATGTCTTATAAACACTTCTTTAATATAGATTCTAGCTATATCTTCTACTAAAATTTCCTCTATACACGCTATAAAGTAGCCCCACTTAGTTAACTTGTCTACTATTACTAAGATTACATTATAATCTTGTCCTACAATATAACCTCCCTCAGTCTTTTTGGTACTTTAATAGGTTATAGCCCTCTATACAGCTTATACCTTATTAGTTTGTTTCTTTAGCAATCTAGACACTTTTTAGTAACTTATTTTACTAAACCCTAAATTCCTTAAACAATGTATTCCATTTAAAGTCTTAACACCTAGCCTATAGCTCTATTGTATCCTTAAGTCATTCCTTTATAAAACTCCTTTATAAACTCTTTTATAATTACTTTTGGCATATATATAGCCTTTTGGTACTTATATTACTCTAGCTCTAGATCCTTACCCTATACTTCTTAAGTTCTTTATATCTATATACTTTCTGGTGCTTTATAGGCCTAACTATCTTCTCTAGTTGCTGCTATTTTAGGATAATTGTACCTAATTAACCCGTCTTTGTCTTTTCTTAATATAGCGCCTATTAGCCTTTCATTGCTTTGTAACTCTGCCTTTCTACTAAGTATATCTACCCTTGCGTTTTCAGTATCCTTAATATACTAAATTTTAAAATAATATTCTATAAGTATTTCCGCCCATCTAACCTGTCTTTAGTTTAACTCCTTTATTATTAGGAATCCTATTAAGTTCTTATAATCCGTCTTAACTATAAATGGTTTCTCTATGCCTTACAAAAATACTTTTTACTCTTTAAATACTGTAACTATACCTAACAACTCCTTGTTGTAGATATTATAGTTTAACTCTAGTAGTGTTATTTTTAGACTATAATATGCTACTGGATGCTATTTGTCTGGATACTTTTGTAGTAGGTATACTCCTAATATAAAATCTAATGCATCTATTTCCACAACTATATCTAACTTTGGTTGGTAAATCTTAAGAATTAAATCTTAGGTAAACAACTCCTTAAGTTCCTTAAACAACTTCTTTTACTTACTACCCTATATCTATAGTTCCTCCTTTTTTATAAGTCTTATAAATAGCTTAATGCTTTTTAACTACTATGCTATAAACCTCCTATAGTAGTTACAAAACCCTAGAAATGACCTTAACTGCGTAATGTTCTTTAGTTCTTGCTAACGTACTATAGCTTTAACCTTCTTTAGGTCTATGCTAATCTTGCCTAGCTTAATAACGAATCTAATAAAACTAGTCTTCCTGGTAAAGAACTTGTATTTCTTAATTACTACTAGCATCTTTTCTTCCTATAGTCTATTTAAGACCTACTTAATATGTTCTCCATATTCCTGCTTACTTATTAAGTAGATAATGATATTATTAAGGTGTTCTCCTAATATACTATTAATTCTCTTTTAAAACGTTACTGGTGTATTTATAAGCCTAAACTATATTACTAACGGCTTATATAGTCCTTCCTTTAACCTAAAGGCTGCCTTTTATTTATTGCCTTCCTTAATTCTAATCTAATAGTATGCCTACCTTAGATCTATCTTTGTAAAGATTTATACGTTGCCTATCCTATCTTGGATTTTGCTAATTAAGGGTAAAGGATACCTATCCTTTCTTATAATGCTGTTTAACTACTAGTAGTTAATACACATCCTAAGTTTTCCGTTTTTCTTTGGGATAAACAACACTAGATGCTCTACTAATAACCATAACGGTCTAATATATCCCTTTTATAAGTTTTCCTAGATAAACTCCTTAAGCGCTACTAACTTGGTTTTAATAAGCTTATAGATTAGAAAGAACTTTAGACTTATTCCTAGTTCTAACTCTATTTTATAGTCCTATACTGCATATTCTAATAGCTTTTTACTTTCTAGGCTCTATAGTCTTTTGCTATACTTATGGTATCTTTTTAGTATATAACTTAAGCCTTACTTAGTCTCTTTATATATTGCTCTAACTTAGTACCATACCATCTTAGTTTATTATCGCATTTTGCGTTATTATATATTCTTAATATTAACCTGTCCTGTAACCCAATTAATCTTTAGATTATACTCCTATAACTAAGGTATTCCTAATATTACCTTATCTTTTCCTAATAGTAGGATATTAAAAGACATCTTAACTGGTCTTCCTTTAATAGTTAACTAAATTGGTCCTATTTTAAGATTAATAATACCTCCTCTATAGGCTATTAGATCTTCTAAAATCATTATTAATGGGTATAGATGTTCTTTCTGTCTATATAGTAACCCTATCCTTTTAACTGCTACTAGTAATATATAGTTTCTTATTACTCCACTATCTATTAATACTTTAAACTTCTAACCTTACTAACTAACTTATAAATTTAGGTATCGCCCTATAATTTCTTTAAGGGTCTAAGGCTCTACTACTAGCTCACTCTAGTTTTATGGGCCTCCGCTTTTCCTAACTATTAGTTATCTAACTTTAACTATACTTAGTCCTTCTATAGCCAATACTTAGTTTGCTTTTTTCCCTCTATATACTATAGATAAGTGTTTTCTAGGCACTCCCACCACTATTATCTGTTTAGGTATTTTTCCATAAGGAACCTTCCTAGTTAAAGTATTAAGTCTCCTAACTCTTAAACTTCTACTAAGTGCTAACTATGTATATACTTAGCGTCTCTATACCACTTTTTGTCTATTATCTAATATATCCTTATCAAATACTTGCGATGTTTATCCTTGGGTATCCTATGCACATTATATATATTATTTATACATATAATCCACGCCAATGTATAATACGCTAGGTGCTTTAGGTTAACTCTTGGCTTATCTTTATTCTTAAGTTTAACCCTTTCCCGCGTTAATCTAAACACTACTATGTTATTTGCTAGTACTAATACCTATATTATCTCTCTAGTCTACGGCCTATTCCTCTAAATTCTTTAACATTATAACTAACGCCCCTTTTATATAGCTTATCTGTTTCTTAGATATTACTTAATTTAGTATAACTTTTTTATCTAGCTATATACAGAAATCTTCCCACTTATTATTTCCTCTTTGCTTATACTACTTTTAGTATAGCTCCATAAGTGTGTACAACCTATTTATAAGGAAGTATCTCTTTATTACTACATCGTTGCAACCTTTTATATATTGTTCTATAAACCTAGTTAGAATCCCTAGATCATCTTTTTATTCCAGTTTATCTAACTACTTAGCTCTTAGCGTTCCTACACTTGGCCTATTTATTACTTTTTATACAGGTACTCTATCCCTTATACGTCCTAGCATAGCTAATCTCTAATCTAGCTTTTGCTCTTGCTATGCAATGATTTGTTGCCTAAACTTATCTATACTTTTTTTTTGTTTTCGTTTTCTAAAAGGATCCTCGAAGTTATCTTACTTCTTAATTGCCGTGTTAACTTTTCAACCTTTAGGCTAAACACTATGCTTACCCAGAACTGTTATTAGGGACCTTATTTATTCTTTAAAATCTTAGCTCCCTAGGAATCTTCGTCCCAAGCTTATTTGTTTGTCTTTAAACTAAGCTACTACCCTATCCTATCGGTTTTCGTCCATTATAGGTTCTTAGGTGTATCTTATCTTACTTTAAGAATCTTAAGCGTCTCTAATCTCTTCTTAAGATTCTTAAGCCTTTGGCCTTTTGCCTTTATTAAGTAGTAAGCTAGCACTAGCAGTTGTCTGCTTACTTAGTCTTCTTTAGACGTTGCTCCTTCCATCTTATAAAGTAATAGATGCTATATCCAACGGTGTTATAATACCCGTTACTAAACCGCGTTCTATAGTGGTCTTAGTCTCTACTTTTATTGCGTTATTAAGGCTTAGGTACTCCCAATTAGTCCCTTTATCTTCCTTGTTATTATTAATTAATAAGTACTTTAACTCTATTATTAATGTTACTAATCTTTATCCGTATATTGCTATAACATCTTAATCTAGCTCATAGAGTCGATCTTATTTTTTATCTAACTCTATAGTTCCCTTAAGTCCTCTTAACCCTAGCTCTTATAGCTAATAGCTTACGCCATACTTAGCGTCCTTATAAATTTGGCATGCGTTATTATAACAAAACGTAAAGTGCTTAATTAAACACTTCTTAGTCCCGCGCAATACTCCTATATCTATATTATTATACTCTAACAACCTAGTGCCTTTTACCGCGTAGTTACTCTAACCACCTCTGCAGTCTTTAGCAAAATAACTCTATTTTCTATAATTTATATAAGCTCCTTGTTTAAACCATTCTTTTTACTATAAAGTCTGCCTAAAAGTCTTCTGTTAATAAGATCCCTAGCTTAGCCTCTGCTTCTTAGTCCTATAATTACTTAATTCTTAACCTCTAGGTTTCTATAGTTTCTTATTCTATCTCTTAGATTCTTTAGTGCCGCTTAAGTCCATTAGCTCTGGCCTACCATTCCATAGTTTTTAACTCTATGTTTGTTAATGCGTACTCTACGCCTTATATAATTATGGAACTCTATCTTGCCCTTTCTTAGCTTATTCCCTCTAATAGATCCTATTATTAATCTTTATTAACTAGTTTATTAAGTCTCTTAGACTTTCCGTATCTTTTATTAGAATAATCGCGTCCTAGACTTTAGCCTTAAGTCCCTATTTATACTATGCCATAAGCGCCTTATTATTCCACTTAACCTATATTAGAAGTGTCTGAAACTGCGTTGTATACTTAATTGCTAAACTATATTATACTAGGTTTTATAGCTTTCTTTCTACTATACTTATTACTTTTAGGTCTCTAAATATTTATATAAGTCTTTCTATAAACCCGCTCTAACTAGTAAATACAAACCGTACTTCTTAGTTAGTAGTTGTTATTCCATTTATCTGGACTTTAGTAAGATTTAAACTACTTAAGTGCTCTTCTGATTAAGAACAACCCTATATATACTACTTAGTCTATAGGTATTGCTAACTTTGCTCCTTCTTATATAACCTTAAAGTGCATTTGCGTAAGGAATCCTTTAAGTTTTAACTTCTCTCCTAAGAATTATTTAATTAAGGGTAACTTAACCTTAGCTGCTCTGATTCCATTAATTCTTTCTTTAAGTATTTAATTATTATCTGTTAATTAATTAACTATTTCCTGTAACTAAGCCACTGTGACTAGCTGCGAATTAGTATCTCTTATACTAGTATCTCCTCCTAAACCTAAGGTTGTAGCTGCCGTGGATAGTGTCATGACTAGTACTTTTAGTGGCATATTATTTAACTTTATTAATACTATAACCTTAGTAGTAAATATGTAATAAAGCCTTGTAGGAAATACCATGGTGGACTTATTATTGGGCTGGGTCTATAGGTAAATAGGAAGCTAACAATATAATAAGTATAAATAATAACTAGTAGAGTGGTTGCCTAATAGATTAACTCTAATTATACTCTAAGATTTACTACAAAGAAAGGAACTATTTAGGTAGGGACTGTGGTCCTTTAAATATACAACCTAACTCCTAAGAAAGTCCTCCTTGTATATAAGATACGCCAGGTATATGTTATATATACGTCTCGCTTATATAACCCGTATACTATATACAACACCACGCGACCTTGGTTACTATTCCTCGTCATATAGTTCCACTGGATCCATCCTGGACCGTGCCTATATCAACTAACTAGCTTCCTCCAACCCTTCTCCAAGTAGTCGTAATATTGTACTTAAAGCGTCCGTAACAATGGCGACGTTTTTGGTTTGTATCTATAGTTCGCCTTAAAGGGTAATATGCCTATCCCTTCCTATAGTGTTGTATTATATATAAACTATATAATTAATATAATGCCTTAAATACTGCTCTAATATTTAGTTTAATATCTCCGTTTAACCGTCTGTTTGTGGGTAGTATACTATTAATATTCCTACTTAAACCCCTTATTCTGCTAAGAATACCTCCTAGAATACTACTATAAATCTTAGGTCTCTATCTAATATAATCTTTATTAGTGCTCTATATTTTATAAACGCTTCTTTAATATAGATTCTGGCTATATCTTCTACTAAGATTTCCTCTATATACGTTATAAAGTAGCCCTACTTAGTTAATTTGTCTACTATTACTATGATTGCGTCGTAATCTTGTCCGGTAATAGGATCTCTTAACTTTAGCAATTTTACAATAAAATCCCATAATATAACCTCTTACGGTCTTTCTAGTGTTTTATAGGTCCTTTCTTTAGTTATAGCTACTAGTTTTGGATAATTATACCTAATTAACCTATCTTCGTCTTTGCGTAATATAGCGCCTAACGGTTTTTCACTGTTTTATAACTCTGCCTTTCTGCTAAGTGCGTCCACTCTCGCGTTTTTAGTACCCTTAGCATACTAAATTTTAAAGTAATATTCTATAAGCATTTCCGCCTATTTAACCTATCTTTGGTTTAGTTCCTTTATTATTAAGAACCCTATTAGATTTTAATAGTCCGTTTTAACTATAAATAGTTTTTCTATACCTTATAAGAATGCTCTCTACTCTTTAAGTGCTATAACTATACCTAGCAACTTCTTGTTATAAATATTATAGTTTAGTTCCGATAGTGTTATCTTTTAACTATAATATGCTACTAGATACTATGCGTCCTAGTACTTTTATAGCAAATATACTCCTAGTATAAAGTCTAATGCGTCTATTTCTACAACCGTATCTAACTATAGTTAATAAATCTTAGGGATCGGATCCTAGGTAAACAACTTCTTAAGTTCTTAGAATAGCTTCTTCTATTTACTATTTTATATTTATGGTTTCTCCTTTTTTTATAAGCTTTATAAAGGGTTTAATATTCTTTAATTACTATATAATAAACCTCCTACAATAGTTGTAAAACCCTAAGAATAATCTTAACTGCATAACGTTCTCTAGTTCTTACTAACTTACTATAGCTTTAACTTTCTTTATCTATGCTAATCTTGCCTAGCTTAATAATAAATTTAATAAAATTGGGTTTCCTAGTAAAGAACTCGCATTTCTTAATTACTACTAGCATTTTTTCTTTCTATAGTCCCTTTAAGACCTATTTAATATACTCTTTATATTCTTCTTCGCTTGCTAAGTAGATAATATTATTATTAAGGTATACTATAACAAACTTATTAAGGTGTTCTCCTAATATACTATTAATTCGTTTCTAAAATGTTACTGGTGTATTTATAAGTCTAAACTATATAACTAATGGCTTATATAGTCCTTCCTTTAACCTAAAGGCTGCCTTCTACTTATTGCCTTTCTTACTCCTAATCTAATAGTACTCCTACCTTAGATCTATTTTTATAAAGATTTACGTATTACTAATCCTATCCCAGATCTTACTAATTAAGGATAAAAAATACCTATCCTTCCATATAATGCTGTTTAACTATCTATAGTCTATATACATCCTAAGTTTTCCGTTTTTCTTTGGGATGAATAGTACTGGATATCCTACTGATAACTATAACGGTCTAATATATCCCTTTCGTAGGTTTTCTTAAATAAACTCCTTAAGTACTCTTAACTTATGTTTAGTTAACTTATAGATTAAAAAGAACCTTAGACTTATTCCTGGTTCTAACTCTATTTTATAGTCCTATACTATATACTTTAATAGCTTTTTACTATACTTATGGTATCTCTTTAATATATAACTTAAGCTTTGCTTAGTCTCCTTATACATTACTCTAACCTAGTACTATACTATCTTAGTAGTTTATTATATCTTATATTGTTATATTTTTTAATATTGACCTAACCTATAATCTAATCGATCTTTGGATTGTATTCCTATAACTAAGGCATTTCTAGTATTACCTTATTTTTTTTCCCAATAGTAGGATATTAAAAGATATTTTAAGATTAATAATACCTCCTCTATAGGCTATTATATCTTCTAAAATTGTTATTAATAGGTATAGATATTCTTTTTATCTATATAGTAACCCCATTCTTTTAACTACTGCTATTAATATATAGTTTCTTATTGCTTTACTATCCACTAGCGCCTTAAACCTTTAATCTTACTACTTAATTTATAAATTTAAGTGTTGTTCTATAATTCCCTTAAGGGTCTAAGGCTCTACTACTGGCTCCCTCTAGTCCTATGGGCCTCCGCTTTTCCTAACTATTAACTACTATATCTTAACTATACTTAGCCCTCCTTAGGCCAATACTTAGTTTGCTTTTTTTTTAATATACCATAGATAAGTGTTCTCTAGGCATCCCCACTACTATTATCCCTCTAGGTATTCTTCTATAAGGAATCTTCTTAGTTAAAGTATTAAGTTACCTAACTCCTAAACTTCTATTGGGTGCTATTTATATATATACTTAATATTCCTAAATTACCTTTCTTCTATTATCTAATACATTCTTATTAAATACTTTTAGTATTTATCTTTTGGTGCCCTATATATATTATATATATTATCTATATATACAATCTACGCCAACGTATAATATGCGGGGTGTTTTAGGTCAACTTATAGCTTATCTTTATCCTTAAGTTTAAACCTCTCTTATATTAACCTAAATACTACTATCTTATTTGCTAGTATTAATATCTATATTATTTCCCTCTAGTCTACAGCCTATTCTTCTAGGTTCCTTAATATTATAATTAATGCTCCTTTAATATAACTTATCTATTTTTCCAATATAGCTTAATCCGGTATAGCCTTCTCGTCTAGCTATATATAGAAATCTTCCTACTCGTCGTTTCCTTATTACTTATACCACTTATAGTATAGCTCTATAAGGAAGTATCTCTTTATTACTGTTTCGTTGTAACCTTTTATATATTGTTCTGTAAACCTAGTTGGAATTCTTAAATCCTTTTCTTATTTTAGGTCTTCTAGCTACTTAGCTCTTAGTATACCTGCTTTTAGCCTACTAGTAACTTTCCGTATAGGTGCTCTGTCCCTTATACGTCCTAATATAGCTAATCTCTAATCTAGCTTCTATTTCTACTATACGAGAATTTATTATCTAAACTCCTCTATAGTTTTCGTCCTATTATATCTTATAAACGGGTTTTTAATATTATTAAAAAAATTTAACTATTGTATTGTCTTTCTAACCTTTAGGCTAAATACTATATTTTCCTAGAACTATTATGGACCTTATTTATTCTTTAAAATCTTAGTTTTTTAAAAACCGTTATTCCATGCTTATTTGATTACCTTTAAACTAAGCTACTACCCTTTCCTATTAGTTATTATCCGTTATAAGTTCTTAGGTATATCTTATCCTGTTTTAAGAATCTTAAGTCTATAGCCCTTTACCTTTATTAAGTGGTAAGCTAGTACTAGCAGTTATCTGCTTGCTTAATTATCTCTAAATATTACTCCTTCCGTCTTATAAAATAATAGATACTATATCTAACGGTGTTATAATACCCGTTACTAAACTGCGTTCTATAGTGGTTCTAGTCTCTACTTCTATTATATTATTAAGGTTTATATACCCCTAGTTAGCTACCTTTCCTTATTGCTATTAATTAATAAGTACTCTAACTCTATTATTATTACTACTAATCTTTATCCGTATATTACTATAATATCCTAATCTAGCTTATAGAGTTAATTCTATTCTTTATCTAACTCTCTAGTTCCTTTAAGTTCTTATAACTTTAGCTTCTATAGCTAATAGCTTACGCTATACTTAGCGTTCTTATAAATTTAGTATACGTTATTATAATAAAACGCGAAGTGTCTAATTAAATACTCCTTGGTTCTACGCAATATACTTATATCCACACTATTGTTCTCTAATAACCTTATGCCTTTTACCGTATGGTTATTCTAACTACCTCTACAGTCTCTAGCAAAATGACCTTATTTTCCGCAATTTATGCAAGCTCTTTTTTAAAACTATTTTTCTTATTATAGAGTCCGCCTAAACGTCTTCTACTGCTAAAATCCCTAGTTTAGCCTTTGCTTCTTAGTCCTATAATTACTTAATCCTTAACTTCTAGGCTTCTATAGTTTCTTATTCTACTTTCTAAACTCTTTAGTATTACTTAGGTCTATTGGCTCTAGTTCGCTATTCTATAGTTTATAACTCTATATCTGTTATTACGTACTCTACGCCTTATATAACTATAGAACTCTATCTTGCCCTTTCTTAGCTTATTCCCTCTAATAGATCCTATTATCAATCTTAATTAACTAATTAATTAACTCCCTTAGAGTTTCCGCATTTTCTATTAGAATAATCACGTCCTAGACTTTAGCCTTAAGTCCCTATTTATACTATGCCATAAGCGCCTTATTATTCCACTTAACCTAAATTATAAGTGTCTAAAACTATATTGTATACTTAATTGCTAAAGTACGCTGTACTAAATTCTAAAGCTTCCTTTCTACTATAGTTATTGCCTCCAGATCTCTAAATATCTATATTAACCTCTCTAAAAACCCATTCTAGTTAGTAGATATATACCGTACTTCCTAATTAGTAGTTATTATTCCGTTTATTTAGATCTTGGTAAGGTAAGGCTTAAACTACTTAAGTGCTCTTCCAGTTAGGAACAATCTTGTATAGGCCACTTAGTCTATAAGTATTACCAACTTTACTCCCTTTTGCATAACCTTAAAGTGTATTTACGTAAGGAACCCCTTAAGCTTTAACTTCTCCCCTAAGAATTGTTTAATTAATAGTAACTTAACCTTAGCCGCTCCAATTCCATTAATTCTGTCTTTAAGTATTTAATTATTATCTATTAATTAATCAACCATTTCCTACAACTAACCCACTGTAATAAGCTGCGAATTAGTATCTCTTATACTGGTATCTCCTCCTAATCCTAAGGTTATAGCTACCGTAGACAGCGTCGTGACTAGTGCTTTTAGTAGCATATTATTTAACTTTATTAATATCGTAACTGGGTAGTAAATATATAACGAAGCCTTATAGGAAATACGACGGTAGATTTACTAATGGGCTAGATGTATAGGTAGATAAGAAGTTAATAAATAATAACTAGTAGAGTAGTTGCCTAACAGATTAACTTTAATTATACTCTAAGATTTACTATAAGGAAAGGAACTATCTAGGTAGGGACTGTGGGTCCTTAAATACACATCCATACTCCTAAGAAAGTCGTTACTCTATCTACTCTGCCTACTCTATTTGCTCTATTATAGATCTTATAGATTATATTACGTAACTTGTTTACCAATCCTCGTTACATAGCTCTACTGGTTTTATCCTAGACCGTGCTCTTATTAACTAACTAGCTTCCTTTAACTTCTCTTTAAGTAGTCGTAGTACCGTACTTAAAGCGTCTATAATAATTTCTAATTTTACTTTACTTTACTATTTTTATTATTAGTATAGCTATTATTTTAAATACCACTTTTACTTTTATTTAAACTACTACTTCTACTATTATTATTATTATACTATTTTTTTATTTACTTACATTACTAAAATATAATAAAAGAATCTATTCTATGCTTAAAAAAGTCTTAAAAAATGTTATTATTATATAAAATTAATATAGTATTAAGTTTTTTTTTTTTATAATAAAATATTTATAGTACTAAGATATATATAGATAATTAACTTATAAATATATTAGGTAATATAAGTATTGCTTTAATAATAGTTTATTTATATATTATTATTATTTATTGCTTAACGTCTGATTCGGATCCCTATTGGGCCTATGCGGACTACTCCTTATATACATATAGGGAGAAAACTCTGATTAAGAAAACCCTATAGACCATCTCTCCGCCTTTTGGGACTTGCATATAGGTTACCTGCAAGTAACCTATAGTGCTCTATTACTTTACTTTTTAACCTCTTTAGGAACTACTGCTGCCGTAATAAGCCTATAGACGCGCTAGTATTACTAACTTTACTCTACCACTATAGAGTTATTAGGGGGCGCCTATTGCTTACCCCTTTACCTTCTATTGCTATTTCCTTTGCAATCCGGAACTAGTTTAGCACGCTTTAGCTAATAAGCCACTAGGTAACCACCTTAAGGCCTTTTTATATTAAGAGCAGTGTATTATAGTTCTTAGTGCTAGCTGCTAAAAGCATTATTTCTTGGCTAGTGTGTAAGGGGCATAGCAGTATTATATGTTTTGGTGTCTATCTTAGCCAGCTATATTCGCACCTTAGGCTACCTACTAGGACACCTACCCAGTAGAGCTAATCTTTTAGTCCTATTATTTCTGTCTTTAAAAGTATTGCTATTATATTTTCTGCCTTTATTAGGCCTTCTTAGAGCCCTTAGGTATTTACCCCCTATAGTATTAACTATACTACGGCTTGGGTTCCTCTTGCCTAAGTTAGCTTCTATACCTTTAACTCCTATATATTTCTCTAGCGTTGGTCTAGCCAGTATTACATTAAGGTAGATGGTTTCTTCCATGCTCTACTTTAGCTCCTTTCTCTTCCTTACTATTATCTTTACTGGCCTCTTATGCGTCTTCCCTCCTTCTCTATATTGGCCTAGGCCCTAACGCTATACTATTCTTCTTTTGCTTTCTCTACCTGTTTTTCTAGTATAACTTCCCTACTTTAGGGTTGTCGGTTTATTCGCCTATAGGGTACCCTAAGGTCCCCCCATAGTTTATTTAAGCGTGTTTTAATATACTTTATGACTTTAGAGTTACATTCCTTTTATACCCTTTATATAACGGAACCTTGTAGCAAAAACTACAGTGGGTCCTATTATTGGGCTAGGTATATAGGTAAGAACAAATCAACAACGTAATAATAACTGGTAGAGTGGTTGCCTAACAAATTAACTCCAATTATATTCTAAGATTCACTACAAGGAGAGAACTATCTACGGTAGGGACTAAGGTCCTTTAAATACATAACCGTACGCCTAAGAAATCCTCTCTTATACGTAAGGTACGTGTTATCTGTATTAAATATAACGTCCTTTTCGTTTAACATAGTTAATATATTTAACGCCACGTGACCTCGGTTACCATTCCTTATTATATAGTTCCACTAGTTCCATCCTAGACTATGCCTATATTAACTAACTAGCTTCCGCCGACTCTTCTCTAAGTAGTTGTAACATCGTACTTAAAGCATCTGTAACACTATCTCCCTCCTCTTTATCTTCGTCTTTAAAGATTCCTAACATCTCCAAGTCGTCCACTAGAGGTGTAATATCCGTTTAATTAGTCTGGTTAATATCCTTGCTTATTATACCTAAAGCTTCTTCTTCTCTTTCTTGGGTGGAGCGCCGCCTGCATACTATCTCCTTAATACTGTTACTTAGTAAAGTGATGGCAATTCCCTACTCTAGGTGCGCAAAAGAGGGGTTAATTTGCGTTATGTTAGTAAGTCCCTTATCTTAGCAACCCTCTTCCTATTCTAAGTGCACTAAAGCAAACATTTAATTGTCCTGTAACGTTCGCTCTGTTTCTGACGCTAAGTATACACGTTCTATAACTCTTAATAGTCTTTAAGTTCCTTAAGTAACTTGTTATAGGGTCTCGTGTTTAATCTACCACTGCAAAGCTTAATAGTAAGCTGGCTTTAGCGTTGCTTGCGGTCTAACGTGCCTTAGAAGAATCCGCATGCGTCCTTAAAGCCTAATATCTGGCTTATGCTCGTCTTCAACGTCTTAAATATATTTATAAGAAGGTTTATTCTAAGGAGTGGAAACTGGTCTAATAAGGTCTATAGGAACTTAGTAATAAAAGGACTAGCTTTCCTCCTGTAAGGGAAACAACTCTAAGTAGCTCAGCAATTGCTTCTCTTAGGTCCCCCTTAGGTAACTTATTCTTTGGCAATTCTTCTTTATTAATATTACCTAACCTACTTTCTTCTAATACTCCCATACCTTTCCTATAGCGTTTTTTAGGTTGCTTAGTAGTTTCTAGGTAGTCTTACTATAGCCTACCCACTTTACTTTATACCACATTTTATTATCTACGTCCTCGTAACTAATAATCTTTAAAACTTACTATTTGTCTTCTTCTTGTCCTCTATACGTGTCTGCCTTATAAACTAGTGGCTCTATATCTCCATATACTAGCTCTAGCATTGCGATATATTATATAGGGTAGATCTTTATTTTGGCTGGTAGGTTTAACTTATATATAACTAATAAAATTCTTTGCTTGACTTTAAAAGGTCCTAGTCTAATATAGTCCAACTTCTTGCTTAATCGTTAACTCTTAAAATTTTTATATAGTAGCTACACTTTATCTCCCTCCTTAAGATCTGGTCCCTCAGATCTCTTAGTATTATAGTACCTTTTTATTTGTTTTTATACTAGTTTAGCTATTTCTGTAAGGTCTATATAAAGATTCATTAACATCTCTATTCTTTATTTAGCTGTGCTACTCGTTTTCTTTGCTTAACATAGCGATAATAACATTCTTAGTTTATACCTATAGTTTACCTTAAATAGTAATGTCCCCATTCCTTCTTATGGTGTTATATTATATACAAACTATGCTACTGGTAATAACAATACCCAATTATTTTATGCGTAATTAATATAATACCTTAAATACTGTTCTAGTGTCTAGTTTAGTCTTTCCGTTTATCTGTCCGTCTGCGGATAATACGCTATAGATATTGCTACGCGAACCCCTTATTCTGCCAGAAATACTTCCTAAAATACTGCTATAAATCTTGGATCTCTATCCAATATAATCTTGTCTGGTGCTCCATGCCTTATAAATACTTCCTTTATATAGATTCTAGCAATATCTTCTGCTAATATCTCTTTAGTGCATACTATAAAGTATCCCTACTTTATTAGCTTATCTACTATTACTAAAATCGCGTTATAATCTTATTCTGTAATAGAATCTTTTAACTTTAGTAACTTAATAATAAAGTCCTATAATATAGCTTCCTATAGTTTTCCTGGTACTTCAATAGGTTGTAGCCCTCTATACGGCTTATACCTTATCAGTTTATTCCTTTAGCAATCTAGATATTCCTTTATAACTTATCTTACTAGTCCCTAGATTCCTTAAATAATATACTCCTCTTAAAGTCTTAATACTAAGCCTATAGCTCCGTTGTGTCCTTGTATTATTCCCTTATGGAATTCCTTAATAAATTCTTCTGTAATAGACTTAGGCATATATATTACTTCTCTGTTTTTATATTGCTCTAAGTCTAGATCCTCTACCTATACTTTTTAGATTTTCTATATTTAATTACTCTCTAGTGACTTATAGATCTAACTTTCCTTAGTTGCTGTAATCTTTAGATAATTATACCTAATTAATCCGTCTTAATTCTTTTATAATAAAGCTCCTAATAGCTTTTTATTACTTTATAGTTCAGCTTTTCTACTTAGAGCGTCTACTCGTGCATTATCTATACCCTTAGTATACTAAATTTTAAAATAGTATTCTATAAGCATTTCCGCCTATCTAACCTGTCTTTAGTTAAGTTCCTTTATTATTAGGAATCCTATAAGGTTCTTATAGTCTATCTTAACCATAAATGGTTTCTCTATACCTTATAAGAATGCTCTCTATTTCTTAAGTGCTGTAACTATACCTAACAACTCCTTATTATAGATGTCATAGTTCAACTCTAGTAGTATTATTTTCCGACTATAGTACGCCACTGGATGCTATGCGTCTTAGTGCTTTTATAGCAAATATGCTTCTAGTGCGAAGTCTAATACATTTATCTTAATAACTATTTCCAACTTTGGTTAATAGATCTTAAGGACTGGTTCTTAGGTAAACAACTCTTTAAATTCCTAAAACAGCTTCTTTTATTTACTACCCCAAACCTATGGTTCCTCTTTCTTTATTAGCCTTATAAACGGCTTAATACTTTTTAACTACTGTGCTATAAACCTCCTATAGTAGTTACAAAACCCTAGAAATGACCTTAATTATATAACGTTTTCTAGTTTATACTAATTCACTATAGCTTCAACCTTCTTTAGGTCTATGCTAATTTTTCCTAGTTTAATAATAAATCCTATAAAATTGGTTTTTTTTGTAAAGAACTCGCATTTTTTAATTATTACTAGTATCTGTTCTTCCTGTAGTCTCTTTAAAACCTATTTAACGTATTTTCTATATTCTTCCTTATTCTCTAAGTAGATAATAATATCGTTAAGGTATACCATAACAAACTTATCTAGGTATTCTCCTAATACACTATTAATTCGCTTCTGGAACGTTACTAGTGCGTTTATAAGCCTAAATTGTATAACTAATAGCTTATATAGTCCTTCCTTTGACCTAAAGGCTGCCTTCTATTTATCGCCTTCCTTAATTCTAATCTAATGGTACGCCTATCTTAGATCTATCTTTATAAAGATATTTATATTGCCTATCCTGTCTTAGATTTCGCTAATTAAGGGTAAAGAATACCTATCCTTTCTAGTAATGCTGTTTAACTATCTATAGTCTATATACATCCTAAGTTTTCCGTTTTTCTTTGGGATGAATAGTACTGGATATCCTATTGATAACTATAACGGTCTAATATATCCCTTATATAAGTTCTCCTAAACAAACTCCTTAAGCGCTACTAACTCCGTTTTAGTAAGCTTATAGATTAGAAAGAACTTTAGACTTATTTCTTCTTCTAATTCTATCTTATAGTCCTATACTATATACTCTAACAGCTTTTTACTTTCTAGTAACCATAACTTTTTACCATACTTGTGGTATCTCTTTGGTATATAACTTAAGCCTTACTTAGTCTCTTCATATATCGCTCCAACTTGGTACTATACCAACTTGGTTTACTATCACACTTTGCGCCGTTAAGTATTCTTAATATCGACCTATCCTATAACCCAATTAATTTTTAGATTGTACTTCTGTAACTAAGGCATCCCTAGTATTGCCTTATCCTGTCCCAATAGTAGGATATTAAAAGACACTCTAACTGGTCTCCCTTTAATAGTTATCTAAATAGGTCCTATTTTAAGATTAATAATACCTCTTTTATAGGCTATCTAATCTCCTAAAATTATTATAAGTGGATATAGGTGTTCCTTTTATCTATATAGTAACCCTATTCTTTCTACTGCCTTTAGTAATATATGGTTCCTAGTTGCTCTACTATCTACCAATACTTTAAACTACTGATCTTACTACTTAGCTTATAAATTTAGGTGTTAACCTTAAATTCCTTTAAGGGTTTAAGGCTCTAATACTAGTTCCCTCTAGTTCTATACGCCTCCTCTTTTCCTAACTATTGGCTGCTAGATCCTGCCTATATTTAGTCCAACTTAGGCTAATACTTAGTTTATTTCTTTTCCTCTATATACTATAGATAAGTGTTCTCTAGGCACTTCTACCACTATTGTCTATCTAGGCATTTTTCTGTAAGGAATCTTCCTAGTTAAAGTATTAAGTCCCCTTAACCTTATACTTCTACTGGGTGCTATCTATATATATACTTAGTATTCCTAAACTGCTTTTCCTCTAGTGCCTAGTATATCCTTACTAGGTACTTCCAGTTCTTATCTTTTGGTGCTCTATATATATTACACGTGTTATCCACATAAGCTATCCACAATAGTATATAATGCGCTATATATTTTAGGTTAACTCTTAGTTTGTCTTCGTCCTTAAGTTTAAACCTATACCTAGTTAACCTGACCACTGGTATCTCTACTATAGGTACTAAGATTTATTGCTTACTTCTCTAGTCCCTAGATCCCTCTTCTAGGTTCCTTAATATTATAATTAATACTCCCTTAATGTAATTTATGCGTTTTTCCGTAATGGGTTGGTCTTAGACAACTTTTTCATCTAGCTATATATAAAAGTCTTTCTATTTATTGTTGTGTCTTTGCCTATACCACTTTCCATATAACTAGTTTAGTGTGTATAGTCTATCTGTTAGAAAGTACCTTATTATTACTATATTATAATATCCCTTAGTATATCTTTCTTTAAACCTAGTTAGGATATCTAGATCCTCTTCTTATTCTAGTTTATCTAACTATTTTACCCTAGGTGTTCCTATACTTGGCCTATTAGTAACTCTTTATACGGGTGTTCTATCCCTTATATAACCTAATATAGCTGACCTCTTGTCTAGCTTTTGCTCTTACTATATAATAATTCTTATTCTAAACTTATCTATAGTTTCTTATTTTCTGCATCTTGCAGCTAGATCTTTATATTTATCTTACTTTTTAATCCTAGTATTAACTGTTTAATCTTTAGGCTGAACACTATATTTACCTAGAATTACTAACGTTCTTATTTGTTCTTTAAACTTATAGTTCTTAAACTTGCGTCCTATACTTATTTATTTGTTACTAAACTAAGTAGCTATCCTTTCCTATTAGTTTTTATCTGTTATAGGTCCTTAGGTATGTCTTATCTTATCTTAAGAATCTTAAGCTTCTCTTATCTCCTTTTAAGAATCTTAAGCCTATAGCCTTTTGCCTTTATTAAGTGATAAGCTAGCACTAGCAGTTGTCTACTTACTTAGTTTCTTCTAAACGTTACTCCTATTATCTTATAAAGCGATGGAAATTGTATCTAATAGTGTTATAACATCTGTTACTAAACCCTATTCTATAATGGTTTTAATTTCTGCTTCTGTTTTAACTTCTTTAAGGTCTATATACTCTTAGTAAGCTACCTTTATTGCCTTATTATTGGTAAATGCTTTACCTATATTAAATTTATCATCTTTAATGTCCAATCTATAAGCTGGTTTGTTGGTTCCTCTAAACTTAGATAATAATAGCTCCTATAGCTAATAGCTTGCGCTGTACTTAGCGTCCTTATAAATTTGGTATATATTGTTGTAATAATACGCAAAACTGTTAATTAAACATTCTTTTATTCCTTATAGTGCACTATTATCCCTCTATATATATGTGTCTCCTACTAGTCTGGTTCCCTTTACCGCGTAGTTACTCTAACCACCTCTATAGTCTTTAGCGAAATAACCTTGTTTTCTGTAATTTATATAAGCTCTATCTTTAAACCATTTTTCTTGCTATAGAGTCCGCCTAAACGTCTTCTACTGCTAAAATCCCTAGTTTGGCCTCTGCTCTTAGGTCCTTTAATTACTAGATTCTTAACCTCTAGGTTTCTATAGTTTCTTTTCCTATTTTTAGGTTTTTTTAGTACTGCTTAGGTCTATTAGCTCTGCGCCATTCTATAGTTTTTAACTCTATGTCTGTTATTACATACTCTGCGCCTTATATAACTGTGGAACTCTATCTTGCCCTCTTTTAGCTTGTTCCCTTTAATAGATCCTATTATTAATTTTTATTAACTAGTCTATTAACTCTCTTAGAGTACCCACATCTTCTATTAGGATAATTACGTTCTGGACTTTAGCCTTAAGTCCCTATTTATACTGTGCTATAAGCGCCTTGTTATTCCACTTAACCTACATAGCTAGTGTCTAAAACTATATTATATACTTAATTGCTAAAGTGCATTATACTAAGTTCTAAAGCTTTTATTCCGCTATAGTTATGGCCTCTAGGTCTCTAAATATCTATATTAGTTATTCTGCGAACCTATTCTAACTGGCAAATATATACCTTACGTCTTGGTTAGTAGTTATTATGCCATTGGCCTATATTTCTATAAGATACGGTTTAAACCACTTAAGTGCCCTTTTAGTTAGGAATAATCCTGCATAGGCTACTTAATCTAATAATGTTGCTAACTTCGCTCCTTCTTATATTACCTTAAAGTATATCTGCGTAAGAAATCCTTTAAGCTTTAACTTCTCTCCCAAGAACCGTTTAATTAAAGGTAGCTTAATTTTTGCTACTCTAATTCTATTAATGCGTTCTTTAAGTATCCTATTATTATCTTATAAGTAATTAACTATTTCTTATAACCAACCTCGCGTAATTACTTAAGAATCCGTATCTACTATACTGGTGTCTCCTGGTCCTAAGGTTGTGGCTATTGCCAACGCCGTTATAACTGGTGCTTTAGGTGGCATATTGTTTGATCTTGTTTAATACTATAACCTTAGTAGTAAATGTGTAACGGAACCTTATAGCAGGAACTACAGTGGGTCCTATTATTAGGCTGGGTATATAGGTAAGAACAAATTAATAACATAATAATAACTAGTGGAGTAGTTGCCCAACAGATTAACTCCAATTATATTCTAAGATTTACTATAAGGAGAGAACTATCTACGGTAGGGACTAAGGTCCTTTAAATACATAACCATACGCCTAAGAAATCCTCTCTTATATATAAGGTACGTGTTGTCTATATTAAACATAACGTCCCTTTCGTTTAACATAGTCAATACATTCAACGCCACGTGACCTCGGTTACTATTTCTCGTTATATAGTTCTACTAGTTCCATCCTGGACCGTGCCTGTATTAACTAACTAGCTTTCGCCGACTCTTCTCCAAGTAGTCGTAACATTGTACTTAAAGCGTCCGTAACACTTTATATTGCCTTAGCTTTAATATATAGTTATAGGGGGGGAATATTAGCTTCCTTCTTAAGCAGTACTATAGCCGTTTGCTTGTACCCGCCTATTATACTTTAGAGGCAGGCTGCTTAGACCTTTTAGAGTGGTTTAAGGAGTAATTTAGGGGGGCCTTTCTTGGTTTCTCTAATAGCCCAGATACTAGATTTATATATTATAGTTAGCTAGACTACTGCTGTATATAGTAGGTGTGACCTCTAGAAGTATAGACCCTATATTAAGTTAACAATTCTAGATATGGTAATATACTATGCCTGGCCCTTATAGGCCGCTTATGCCGCATATATGCTCCATTAGAGCTTACTATTTACCTATACTCCTAGTACCCTTAGGCCTTAAGCTGGTTAACCCCTAAAGCCTTAAATGTAAATTATATGCTAGAGATCTATAGATTGGTTACGTTTTCTTATAAAATAAATTAGCTAGTATTTTTTTGGTAAAAATTGGACCCTATATCGTCTTGCCTATTCTATATAGGTGTTATAGGCTTTTTCTAGTGTCCTATAGTTCTCTACGGCTATTGGCCTATATATAATTAGGTTTATATTATTAATAAAGCCTGTCCCCTAGGTCGCCCCTTCTTTATAGGTATTAAGTAGGTTGCTTATAAAGAAAAGGAAGAGTATAAGTAAGAGAGGTGATCCTTATAGTATTCCTATTACAACTGCAATAGAGGGGCTCTAGTATCTACTAAAGACTAGTATTATTTCTTTCTAGCTTATAAAACCTTAAATAAATTATACAATCTATTCTAGAAAGCCCTTTACCCTAAGGATATATAAAAGGCGCTTATAAGGAATATTATTATAGGCGCCACTAATATCTAAGCTAAGCATTAATACTACAAAGTCCCTTTATATAGCCTATGCAGTTTTAACGGTAGTAGTGAGTAGTATAAGTGCTAATAGCGTTAATTAATTCCATCTTGCTCCTATTTAGCTTTAGAATAGTAGAATATATTCCTCTACTGTGTCTGCTATATAGTCCGCTATAACCCTTTCTAAGATCTTGCTAAGGGTATTTTCTAGGGCAATAGGGCAATAGCTTCCTAGGATTAAGTAGTCTGCTTTGCCTTCTTTTTGTATAATAACCGTAGTTATAGATCTTTTAAGACGTGGGTAGTAGCCTATTATAAAGCATATTCTAGCTACATCTGCAAGCTAGGGTACTATAAGTAGTCCGTAAGTCTTTAAGGCTTTATTTAGAATCCTATCTGGTCCTAGTACTATATTATTTAAAAGGTAGCTAATAATTCTAGCCATTTCTTCTATTATTATGTTGCTGTTAACCCCTAGGTAAGTTACTAGTATTTTACCTATAATATTACTAAGATCTACTAGAGCTGGTTAGGGGAAGAACCTTTCTATAAGGATCTTTGCCTTCTTATTATTATTATTAGTAGCCTATAATTCCCCTAGTCTTTATAGGGGCGGTAGGTATAGATCTTCTACTAAACGTCCTACCTTTTTCTTTACCTATTTTGCTATAGTCTAAAGGCCCTTATTATAGGGGAGGCTCAGGTTAGAAATATGCTTGTTTATAAACCGTATCTAGTTTTTCCTTGCTTCTTTTTTTAGGGTATTCTTTAGCTAGTTTTTTATATCTTTATATTGTCTCTTATCTTTAGGGTTGTGGCTACTTATATATTTCCTTCTTACTTATTGTTGGTTGGCAATAAAGACTATGTATTATACGGACTATATATATTGTGTATAGGGGCCTAGTTTAATACTGGGCAGTGCTCTTCTAGACTATTTTTAATCGCCTCTTAAATCCTTTCTAGTCTTTAGTCGATTTCCTTAGGGGTAGCCAGTAAGCCTTACTTATTTAGTATTAGGTGGATTTCTTTTAAGTCTTAGAGTTAATATTCCACTGTATTAAGGAAGCTATCTATCTTAAGCTTCCTTATTACGTATCTTTTACTACTTAGTTGCGCCTTAATATCTAAATCTAGCTGTATCTAGATAGGGATATAGTCTAAGGTAAGTGCCTATTCTTCTTTAGGGGCGCACCTTTTAAGTCTCTAATATAGGCCTTCGTCTATAAATATAAGGTTAATTATACTTCTAGCGGTGCCTTATTGCCATATAATTGCTCCTAGGGGGGTAGCTAGTTTAAGGCCCTAGATATCTATAGCTTTTAGTAGGCACTCTACCTATTATTTAGCAGCAATATAGATACCTCCCTACTATAGGTAGTGAAGGTTTATATCTCCTAGTAGGATAAACTCTGTGCCTTTAGATTCTAGCAAGCTTATTACTAATATAATATTCTATATCTGTAGTACACCTTTAACTCTTAGGTTATAGACATTAATAATTTATACTAGTCCCCTATATATCTAGATTATTATAACTACAATATCTAGGTTAACTACTTGCTATAACTATAAGGCTAGGCTAATAGTCTTACTAATTATAAATTATACACGTGTGGCTGCTTTTAGTTTATATAGGAGCTAGAAACCTTAGGGGCAGTATATTAATTATATATAGGTATTATAATACGGCTCTTATATAGTAAGGATATAGTATTTCTCTAGGTCTAGACTGTCTAGTAGGGGCCTTACAAGGCAGTAGTTTGTATTACCGAAGTTATACTATATAATGATTAAGTAGCGGACCCCCAGTAAGGGTCCTTTGCCTCTCCTTTTTTCCTTACTTCTTCTGTTTTTGCTTTCTTTAGAATATTTAGAACTTCTATCTTCTATATTTATTTCCTAGTTGCTACTTATTTTATATAGAGCTTTCTATTCCCGTGTTTTGTATTCCTACTAGCCCTTCTAAGTCTAAATCTGTTATTATTTCTGGTTCTTCCCCTGTTCTTGCTAGTTGGCTATAAGCCCCTTATAGGCCGGCTAAGAATATTATATTGGCCGCGTTAAGTCTAATTCTTAATTGTCCTGGCCTTAAGCTTGCTATAGCTGTCCATGGGCAGGTAGTTATGTAGTAGAGTTTGACGTGCCTGCTTATCTAAGCCTCTACCCTAGTTTTCTAGTGTCGTCCCACATTTAGGCGTATAGACCTTCTACGGTTAAGGCCCGGCCAAAAGCCTTTCCCGCCTAGGTAACTCCTGTTTGCTCCTTAAGCGTACCTCATCGGCGTACCGCCCTAGCGAGCAGTCCCGTCTATTAGTACACTGACACGCACATCCGTTCTCTTAAGCCGCGTAGTAGTCTCCCTGGCTAGGACGTAATCCTACCTGCCTACTAGGTGCACTAGGGGTTAGAGCCCAGCTAAGGGGTAAGGTCCCTAGAGCCAGCAGTGGCTACTACGCACTACGCCCCACAGGAGGCTAGTCGTAGTATAGGGGCGCAACACCCTATACTACTGCTAGTTCCCATTTCGCGTTGCCTATAAGAGTCTCCTTATGACAGGCTGATTGTGTCTTGCAGGAGAGGGGCTATAGAGACACTAGGTCCCGCACTAGACGACCTGCTCCCCCCTCTCCTACTAACCAAGCTTGTGTCCCCCCCTTTTATATGCTGGCCTGTGTCTCTAACTATTAAGTCCTTGTCCGACTGGCCTGTGTTTCCCCTATTGTCACGAAATTCAGATAGAGGGGTTTATTAATGCAATGGGTTAATTGATTGATTGATCTTGACTTAATCGTTGTTGATGTTGATGTCTTGACCTAGGGCCCCTGGGGCTCTGAAGAGATTTACAATGCACGTGCCCCGTGCACGTGACTCGTGCACATGTCCCACGCCTTAGAGAATACAGATTATCTGACACCTATAGCCTCCCCTATATATATGTATCAGGTTGCGTGCACCACGCCTATTAAGACCCTCCTGTGAGCCACCTGTAAGTCAACCAGAGGTCGAACGCCATGGGGCCGTCGAAGCTGGCCTGTGTTTCCGCTGCCTAGAGCTTTGCCTGTGTTTCCACCTCGTTGAGCCGTCTGGTCGCCGTCGCGTCGCCGTCGCGTCGCTGTCGCTGTCGTCCAGGTCGCGCGCACCACGCCTATTAAGACCCTCTTCTGAGTTACCTGGGTGTATTGGATACCAGATAGGCCCTCGTAGAGGGGCCTTAATGAGTTCTCTAGGCAGGGCCTTAATAAGTTCTTCGCGTTGGCCTTGGGGCCTTAATAAGTTTCGTACAAAGTATCTGCGACGTGTTAACCTTAACAAGTTCTTATAAAAGGAGGTTCCCTACGCCCTCGCCGCGTTCCTTTGCGATCTTAGAGCTAGTGCAAGCCTAAGGGTGTCCTGTTGTACGCCTAGGGCGCGTCCACGTTGACTGGCTGGATAAGGCCAGTTTCGGGCCTGGCTGCGAGCCAGGTAGTTGTATGTCGGGCGGTTTTCGTATCCCAGTTTCCCTTGATGGGCCTCCCTAGGTGGTAGAGCAGGAGCCCTAAGCGGAGGCAGTAAGGCTCCTGGTGGTGTTGAGGGCGATGCGTACGCGTTGCGGGCTTAATACCACAGAACCGCAGCACTAGCGCGCTGCACGCGCTCTCTCTACCATCGCCTCTGCACTTGGCTATCGTAAGGAACTAGTTCCTAATGATGTTTCCACCCGCGGCGATGTGGACGTGTGCAGTAGGGCTTCGCGGGCAGATATATCTATTATAATACTAATCCCTTTTATAAAGGAAGGTATTAGGGAAATAATTTTAGGCTAAATAAGCTATCTATTCTATATATTAAACTATTAGCTTAAGTAGTTTCTCTATAGGTATATTTA
>Ga0307507_10003729_pt1 | contig 28701 bp, 4 predicted proteins | sample 7_EM_MG_FD_207223 | JGI IMG/M metagenome (GOLD analysis project Ga0307507, IMG submission 207223) | Populus trichocarpa ectomycorrhiza microbial communities from riparian zone in the Pacific Northwest, United States - 7_EM | ecosystem: Host-associated > Plants > Roots > Unclassified | place... | reverse complement strand
AATCTTCCTAGTTAAAGTATTAAGTCTCCTTAACCTTATACTTCTACTAGGTGCCAACTATATATATACTTAGCATTCCTAAACCGCTTTTCCTCTAGTGCCTAATATATCCTTACTAGGTACTTCCGGTTCTTATTTTTAGGTGCCCTATATATATTACACATATTATCCACACAAGCTATCCACAATAGTATATAATATACTGCATATTTTAGGTTAACTCTTAGTTTATCTTCTTCCTTAAGTTTAAACCTATACCTAGTTAACCTAACCACTAGTATCTCTACTATAGGTACTAAGATTTATTACTTATTTCTTTAGTCCCTAGATCCCTCTTCTAAGTTCCTTAATATTATAATTAATGCTTCTTTAATATAACTCATACGTTTTTCCGTAATAGGTTAATCTTAGACAACTTTTTTATCTAGCTATATATAAAAGTCTTCCCATTTATTATTGTGTTGTTGCCTATACCACTTTCCATACAACTAATTTAGTATATATGGTCTATCCATTAGAAAGTACCTTATTATTACTACATTATAATATCCTTTAGTATATCTTTCTTTAAACCTAGTTAAAATATCTAGATCCTCTTCTTATTCCAGTTTATCTAACTATTTTACCCTAGGTGTTTCTGCACTTGGCCTATTAGTAACTCTTTACATAGGTACTCTGTTCCTTATATAACTTAGCATAGCTAACCTCTTGTCTAGCTTTTGCTCTTGCTATATAATAATTCTTATCCTAAACTTATCCATAGTTTCTTATTTTCTATATCTTGCAGCTAGATCTTTATAGTTATCTTGCTTTTTAATCCTAGTATTAACTATTTAATCTTTAGGCTAAACACTATGTTTACCTAGGATTGCTAATATTTTTATTCATTTTCTAAACTTATAGTTCTTGAACTTGCGTCCTATACTTATTCGTTTGTTACTAAACTAAGTTACTACCCTTTCCCATCAGTTCTTGTCTATTATGGGTCCTTAGGTGTGTCTTATCTCATCTTAAAAATCTTAAGCTTCTTTTATCTCTTCTTAAGAATCTTAAGCCTGTGGCCTTTTGCCTTTATTAAGTAATAAGCTAGCACTAGTAGTTATCTACTTGCTTAGTTTTTTCTAAACATTACTCCTATTATCTTATAAAGCAATAGAAATCGTATCTAATGGTATCATAATACCTATTACTAAACCTTATTCCGTAATAGTCTTAGTCTCTACTTCTATTTCAACTTCTCTAAGGTCTATATACTCCTAGTAAGCTGCCTTTATTACCTTATTATCGGTAAATGCTTCGCCTTTATTAAATTTATTATCTTTAATATCCAATCTATAAGCTAGTTTATTAGTTTCTCTAAATTTAAGTAATAATAGCTCCTATAGCCAATAGCTTACGCCATACTTAGCGTCCTTATAAATTTAGTATGCATTATTATAACAATACGCAAAACTATTAATTAAATATTCTTTTATTCCTTATAGTGCACCATTATCCCTCTATATATATATGCCGTCTGCTAGTCTAGTTCCCTTTACTATATAGTTACTCTAACCACCTCTATAGTCTCTAGCGAAATAACCCTATTTTCCGCAATTTATGCAAGCTCTATCTTTAAACCATCTTTCTTGCTATAGAGTCCGCCTAAACGTCTTCTACTATTAAAATCCCTAGTTTAGCCTCTACTCCTAGGTCCTTTAATTACTTAATCCTTAACCTCTAGGTTTTTATAGTTTCTTTTCCCATCTTTAGGTTTCTTTAGTACCGCTTAAGTCTATTAGCTCTACACCATTCCATAGTTTTTAACTCTATATCTATTATTGCGTACTCTACACCTTATACAACTATAAAACTCTATCTTGCCCTCTTTTAGCTTGTTCCCTTTAATAGATTCTATTATTAATCTTTATTAACTAATCTATTAACTCCCTTAGAGTATCCGCATCTTTTATTAGGATAATTGCGTTCTAGACTTTAGCCTTAAGTCCCTATTTATACTATGCTATAAGCGCCCTATTATTCCACTTAACCTACATGGCTAGTATTTAAAACTATGTTATATACTTAATTGCTAAAGTGCGTTATACTAAGTTCTAAAGCTTTTGTTCTACTATAGTTATAGCCTCTAGGTCTCTAAACATCTATATTAGTTACTCTATAAACCTGTTCTAACTAGTAAATATATACCATACGTCCTAGTTAGTAGTTATTATGCCATTAGCCTATATTTCTATAAAATATAGTTTAAACTATTTAAGTGCCCTCCCCATTAGGAACAATTCTGCATAGGCTACTTAATCTAACAATATTACTAACTTCGCTCCTTCCTATACTACCTTAAAGTGCATTTGCGTAAGAAATCCCTTAAGCTTCAACTTCTCTCCTAAGAATTGTTTAATTAAAGGTAACTTAATCTTTACTACTCCAATTCTATTAATGCGTTCTTTAAGTATCCTATTATTATCTTATAAGTAATTAACCATTTCCTATAACTAACCTTGCGTAACCACTTAAGAATCCCCCTTATCTATACTGGTATCACCTAGCCCTAAGGTTATAGCTGCCGTTAACGCTATTATAACTAGTGCTGCTATTAGTAGCATATTATTCAATCTTATTTAATACCGTAACCTTAGTAGTAAATGTGTAACAAAACCTTATAGCAGGAACTACAGTAGGTTCTATTATTAGGCTAGGTATATAGGTAAGAACAAAATAACAACATAATAATAACTAGTAGAGTAGTTACCTAACAGATTAACTCTAATTATATTCTAAAATTTACTACAAGGAGGGAACTATCTATAGTAGGGACTAAGGTCCTTTAAATACACAACTATACGCCTAAGAAATCCTCTCTTGTACGTAAAGTACGTGTTGTATATATTATATATAGGCGTACATCGCGTATACTTTGTACACTATGTACAACATTATGTGACTCGCTTACTATTCCTTATCACATAGTTCCACCAGATCTATCCTAGACTATACCTATATTAACCAACTAGCTTCCGCCAACTCTTCTCTAAGTAGTCGTAACATTATACTTAAAGCGTCTGTAACAAACTATATGTTTCTTAATACGCAGTTAACCTACTTAGCAACTTTAAAAGGTAACTATATATTTCTTGACATGCAATTAAGGTAAAGTTATATGCTATATATTTAACTATTATATATTATCTAATATAATCTTATATAATCTTATATAGTTTTATTACTTGGAGGCTTTGTATAAGGCTCTACACGAGGCTCTACACGAAGCTCTATATAAAGCTCTACACGAAGCTCTACACGAAGCTCTATATAAAGCTCTACACGAAGCTTTACACGAAGCTCTGCGTATAGAGGCTCTGCACGAAGCTCTGCGTATAGAGGCTCTGCACGACGCTCTGCATGAAGCCCCGCACGAAGTTCTGCACGAAGCTCTACGTATAGAGGCTCTGCACGAGGCTCTGCGCGAGGCTCTACGTACGGAGGCTCTGCACGAAGCTCTACACGAAGCTCTGCGTACAGAGGCTCTGCACGAAGCTCTGCACGAAGCTCTGCACGAAGCTCTGCACGAAGCTCTGCACGAAGCTCTGCACGAAGCTCTACATACAGAGGCTCTGCACGAGGCTCTGCGCGAGGCTCTGCGTATAGAGGCTCTGCACGAAGCTCTACATAAAGCTCTGCACGAAGCTCTGCACGAGGCTCTACGCGAAGCTCTGTATATGGAAGCTCTACACGAAGCTCTACACGAAGCTCTATACGAAGCTCTACGTACAGAGGCTCTGCATAAGGCTCTACGCAAAGCTCTGCGTATGGAGGCTCTACACGAAGCTCTGCATTAGGTCCCCGCTATATTCCCAATAGTATCTACACGTGTCTCTGCCTATGTAGCCGCCTTATTTTTTTACCCTTCTTTCCTTTCTTACATCCTCCCTACCTAGGGAGGCACTAGAACGGTAGCCAGTAGAGGACTATTACTAGAACTAGATGACTATTGCTAGAACTAGACAACTGTTGCTAGAACTAGACGACTGTTACTAAAACTAGATAACCGTTGCTAGAGCTAGACAACTATTGCTAGAGCTAGACAACTGTCGCTAGAACTAGACGACTGTTGCTAGAACTAGACGACCATTGCTAGAGCTAGATGACTGTCGCTAGAACCAGACAACCGTCTCTAGAGTTAGACGACTGTTGCTAAAATTAGACAACTGTTGCTAGAGCTAGATAACCGTCGCCAGAACTAGATAACTGTTGCTAGAGCTAGACAACTATCGCTAGAACCAGACAACCGTCGCTAAAGCTAGACAACTGTTGCTAGAACTAGATGAGTCTAAAGCTTGGCCAGTGTTGCCGAAAGCTCCAGGAGTGCTCGCCAAGGCATTAAAACCTTGGCTAGTGTTGATATTCTAACACCAACCCAACTTCACTTGGTATATAATTCAAACTTTTATTAAATCACGTTTAGAGGCAATAACACAATTATATTTTAATTATAACGTTAATATAGCTGTTTGGAACCTTTAATTAAATACTTCCTACTATTCATTACAACTTTGAAAGATATTAGTAATAAAATAGACAATGTAAGTTTTGGGAGGTTATATTAAGGTTATATTAAGGTTTTATTAAAGATCTAATATGGCTATAGACCCTAGAGAACTAGCAGTCTAGAGAGGTATTTATTAATATTCTATCTATATTATTATCTTAATCTAACCTAACTATATTAGTTGCCGCTAAATCCCTTTTAGCCCCCAGAAAACAACTGCGATAACTCTTATATAAGCACTATAGGTATATATCTAGGTTATATCTATAATCTAATATGGAATAGACACTACTTAATAGTCTAAACACCTAATTTCGTAATAAGGTAAAGTAACTTCTAGTAGTTATAAGAAGGATCTAATTAGGATATAGACCGAAATTTTTTTCTAAAATAGGCAGGTAAATGCTTTTAGTGGGATAGAGGTCGTATAAGATATAAGTTATATTTTAGACAAAACTATGTTATATCTATAATCTAACCTTAATAGATTATTAATAAAGTCCTTAGTAGCCCTAGTAGCTCTATCTAAGATCCAGACGCTACTATAATGGCTATATATAGCACTCTGGCGAATAGGGCAGTAGCTTCTAGGCTATATTCTAATCTAGACTTAGATAGTAGTAAGGGCGAGGGTTCTAGCACTTATAATACTGCTCCTTAGCTAAATATTATAAAGGGGCGCATTTCTGGTGCCCCTAGCTAATATACTAAGGCATAGTACCTTGGACTTAATAAGCGCCTAGGGTAGGTTCCGTTTTTTTATATTAAGGTAATATCTAGTATATATCTAGCTTATATCTAAGATATAACCTAAATATAGCCCTATAGCAAACATTTCCTTGTTTATATTCTGCCAGAGGAGATTTTCTATAGATGGGATTGTGCTATTAGGAAGACTATAAGTTATAAGTGCTATATATCTTTGTTATATCCTAGATCTAACTATAATAGAATCCAAATACTAAGCACACTATTTATACTCGGGAAAAAAAAATTGTAAATAGTTATAGAGGATTGATTAAGTATATTAAGTCGCATTTCCTAGTAAGATCCTAGATATATCTATATTATATCTACGTTATAACCTTTTTCTAATCTTAAAATAAAGAAAGGTGTAGGCTATATAATTAGAAGTATAAAGCCCAGAGGTTAAAAAGAGCTAGAATTGGATAATTTGGATAGTATGGTTGTCTATATATCTATATTATATCCTAGATCTAACCTATTTTAGCGGCTTAGAAGACACTTTATAGAGCTATTTATATAGAAGAGGAACTGTAGGTTATATACCCTATTAGTAAAGCAGTGAGAAAGGCTGGAATATATTATAATGGTATAAACTATTGTTCTTCTATCCAGGATATATTGCTAATATATTTTAGCGCCCCTAGCCGAAAATGCACCCTTAATGGCTAAAGGTTGTGGAAAATGTAAAGCAACTTTAGCAGATCTAGGTATGTTATTATTTATAATCTTATTATATTATAGATCTAACTAAAATATATAGAGGAGCCAGTTAAGCAGATGCGTATTATATTCCGTTTTAGAATTCTATTAACACCTAAGGGCAAGGCAAGTTTAGGTAGTTTTAATTACTATATAACTATAATCTAACTATAATCTAACCTTAATATAGCCTAACCGCACTGTAATATTTAAGGTTATTGGCAAGTCTAATAAGCAGAAGTGTTCTTTGTGTAGGACTAGTAGCAAGAGTAGGTTTATTAGTTATATTTCTAATATATCTTAGATCTAACGTAAATAGCATACTTATCTAACTGGGCTATATATATATGGTTTAATAAGATATGCTTATAGTCTTTAATTATATTACTAATATATTTATAATCTAACTATAAATAGAACTTTGTTTTACCCAGGATAATGCTGCTAGGGGTTACAGATAACTTTAATAATAGGGAGACATTTAATACTAAAAAGGACTACGCTATATAGGTTAAATAGGTTATAGCGTTTATATATTTTAGATATATCCTAGTTCTATCCTAGTTCTATTATAGACACTAAAGCATTAAATGCGAGCATAGAGTATAGCGTGGAGCATATGGGTTAGGCTTTCTTAGATATTACAATGTTCTTATATCTAGGTAATAACCTTGATATAACCTCTGCTCCTTATGCTTGTAAATATAAAAATTTGTATTAACTAAGTTCTCGTTCTAATTTTCTTAGCTCCAACTCTAGCTTCTAATTTTATAGTTTAATTGCCTTTGCTTTAGCTTCTATACATAAAACCCTAGCCTCTTGTTTACGAACATTTAATTAGGATTGCTATAGCGTTAACTATTATAAGAATTAAGCTTATTGAGTAACTGTTATATAAAGTAAAGACTATAAGCTACTCTTATGTCCTAGATATAGTTAGCTTATAAGCTAAATACATTAAGGATATATCTAGATAATCTTACTTAACGGTAAAATAGGTCTAAGAGAGAGCGAAACCTAGCTATTATTTAATGTTATAATAGAGGAGACTAAAAGATATTAGCTTTATAGAACTTAGTAAAATCTAGAATATAATATACCAGAGCGAATAGAGGCAATATATTATAAGCAAGATTTTAATTATACGCCTCGCGAACTTTATAATTGCGACTATAGGCGTATATTAGTTTTAGAAGATAATATATCTAATATAACATTATTAAAATCAAAATCTTTATCCTCTTTAATACTTATAGATATAGCATTAGCTTTTCCTTTGCTAGTATAGGCCTGTTTTCTTAATTTTTCTAGCTCTTTTAAACCTCGTTGAACTATAAAAGATTATATTAGCGGTATATCCACGTTAGAGCCATAATAAAGCCATATATTTACGCTTCTCTGTAAGAGCCATTCTTTTGGCGACAGATATAGTTCGCAATATATATAAAATTCCATGCTGATTATACGCCTTCCACGCTTTGTAATTAAAAATATTAATTCTCTGCCCACTAAATCTGTTATTATAATACTATATAACGGATATAACAGATATATAAATATTAAAATAGTGGCGAGAAGGCTTAATTAACGCCCTAGATTATTTGCTCGAAAATAAGAGTATTTAACGGCGTTTATATTCTTTATAATTATAGAGAATATATTATTGTCTATTTTACTATAATACGGATTTATTCCAGATGCAATACATATATATCACTTATATCGACACCAGTTTACAATTTTATGGTTATTACTATACTTTTCTATAACCGCGAATGTTAGAATGTGGATATAATATAGATAAATTAGGGATATAATATCTCTATACTTTTAATTATATTTAAAATTTTGTAGTATTGCTTGTGGCTTATAGCCTCCATAATCAAAGCCATATACTACCTAATACTATCTTAGCCCATATTTCCGGCTCTAATAACCCAACGAATACCGCGAAGAATGTGGATTTAGTAATATATAATTATAGACTTTATATAGCCCTACTAGGTCTGCGAGGGGTTAATATCTGCTAGGTAAAGGCCAAGCCCTAATATATTTTAGTAATATTTTTAATATATATGCATTATAAAATACCTTTTGCCTACGCCCCATCTATATCTATAAGAGCTGCATAAAATCCACGTTTATGAATATAACTCTAATAAGTTGGATAGCCGCAATTCTCATATAAGCGGAATACAGTATAGAAAAGTTGTTAATATATTTCTACTAATTGACCCATGGCTTGGTTTACAAAAACTTTTATTAGTATAATAACTATAGCCTTATTAGAATAAAGATATAACTGTAATATAACCGTAATATAACCAGGTTATATAATACCTTTATTAATTCTAGGGATATTTGCGGCAATTATAATCTTATCTAACCCAGCTGTACCAACCTGTTTAAAAGATATATTAATTTCAAACGTTTTTAATGTTGAGAGTATTTCTACCTAGCCTTTTTAAAAGCATATAATTATTAGCTTGCTATCTTAGTAGAATATATCTTGTATATATCCAGGACCTGTTTTATAATGTAGATGCTTTTTAAATATTACCCCTTATATATCTTAACCTTGCGGAAATAATAAAAGCTGTTACTTTTTAATTAGGTATTAAATCTTATTAAGATTTGTAAGGCTTTGGTAAAGGCTTAGAAGGCTAGTAATATTGTATTTTTTATAAAACTCTTTTATTAAAGGGCTGTATATAAAAGAGCCTAATAGAATAAGGATAGAGTATTAATATAACTTAGATATAACGTACTTAAAGTAAGCCCTAGCCCCAACTGTCGCTGGATTTGTTGTTGAAGTTCTTTAATAAGCTGTATTAGAACCTTTAACAGAGGCGCTGGAGGATGCGTATATTTGCTATAAGAAGTTAAAACAATATATAGGCAATCCTTAATATTATCTAGCTATATATAGTTAAACTCCATGTTATAAGGGGCTAGTACCCATTTTCTAGGTCCTTAGGCGTGGTTACAGCCTAGATATATTAAGGTTATATTATAGTTATATGTGTATTATAATAACTTACCGCAATTATCTAATCTTTTCTTCCTATGCTCTACCGCTGTATAGGTTTCTGGAGTGCCCTAATAGCCTTAATTAAGTAAATCTCTTAAATATTTTAATAAGTATCTTGAAACTGAAGAAAGAGACTTTCGGTAGTGTTTTTTATAGTTTTGTGTTCAACTTCCCTTAGTATAGTATATGCTTGCCACGGGTCTATCTGTAAGTGACTAGTTATAACTTAGTTATAGTTATAATATATTTAGGATATATTAGACATTAACCGTATACTTCACAATATAAAGATATAGCTTATAACTAGTACTCTACTCTATGCAGGCAATCTAGTACTAAAATGTATAATAAATACTGTTATAAAGTCTATATACGTTAATAAGAATAGATAATATAAATAAGTATCTTACATATTTATGTCTCTTCGTTTAAGATTATCTTAATTTAATTCTGTTAAATCGCCGAGGAAATGTATAAGAGTATATAATGTCTATATTATAACTTAGATATAGTAATATAATATTATAGATATATTATACCTTTTCTTATAATTTATGTATTCTTTCCTAGTCTTCCTCTGTAACTTGCTTGTAGTAAAAGTTTTATAGCTAAGGGTCTAAGTATTCGCAGCAAAACACGCCTGTATAGGGTATCTATCTCCTAAAGCACTTTTAGAGACTAAGAAGAGGGCATATTGTACTTATCTTGTTCCTTAATGTGCACGAGTATTGTATCTATCTGTATTAGAACCCAGTTATATATAAGATCTATCTAGGATATAGTCTTTTATATTTTTGTATATCTTAGTAATATTCTTATTATTTAGCTGTAGGCTAGATAAATCTATTATATATCCAATCCCGTACTTAGAGGATATAGGATATTCTAGTATCTCTTAACTAAATACAAGTCTTTCTACTGCAAGCGATCTAGTTTGTGTAATTAATATTAAGCCTAGCTATATTATAGAAATAATTAGTTTATATATTATATATAGCTTACGTTATAGAATTCTACTTACTACTAGCGTTGAAGAAGAGGTATTGGCAGATCGTTATAGCGTGGATATTTGGGATTGTATATCTTTGTAATACTCCTAATATAAGCCAGATATATCCTAATTACCATCTTTAATATTTATATATATGCGTTCCTCCTGCACCCGTTGCTCTTTATAGAAGAAGTCCTCCTGTAATTATTCCAAGTCTTTAATTAAGGACTAAGTTGCTTCTATTGGCAGTAGTATAGAAGAACTACCTAAGATAGGTAAGTGCGCAAGGGTGCCTAGATTATATCTTAGATATATTATTAATCTATCCTAGATATATCTCTGCGCACTTTAGGGTAGCTATATATTATTAGCCATTTTTAATACTAAGATCGCACGATCTTAGATATACCAAAAATAGAGTATAGTTGCAATATTATATGATCAAGTGTAGCTTTAATGGCGATAATTTTAAAGAATTTTGTATTAAAAGCTTATGAAGTGTGCGCGCACGGTGCTAAAGTTCATCTAGTGTAAGATTTTGCGACGTGGCGTATTTTAACACTCCCGGAGCTTTCGGCAACACTGGCCAAGCTGTATGCTCGAACTAGACGACCGTCGCTAGAACCAGACGACCGTTGCTAGAACTAGATGACCATTACTAGAACTAGATAACCGTCGCTAAAACTAGACAACTGTTGCTAGAGCTAGACAACCGTTGCTAGAACTAGACGACCGTTGCTAGAGCTAAACGATAACGACTAGCCAGCGAGCACTATAAACGATTTGATCGATTAATCAAATTAAGGTAGCACAGATAGGTAGGTATAAATAGGGAGATGCTGACGGGTAGGCAGATACAGATAGGTAAGTAGATGTAGATAGGCAAGCAGATGCAGATAGGTAGGCAGATGCTGACAGGTAGGCAGATATAGATAGGTAGGTAGATGTAAATAGGTAGGCGATGTAGACAGGTAGGCAATGCAGATAGGTAAGCAGATACAGATAGGCAAGCAGATGTAGACAGGTAGGCAGATGCTAATAGGTAGGCAGATATAGATAGGTAGGCAGATATAAATAGGTAGGCGATGCAGATAGGTAGGTAATGCAGACAGGTAGGTAATGTAGGCAGGTAGGTAAGTTAATAGGTAGATAGGTAGAAGAGAACCATCGCTATATTATATTAAATTATCTAAAATAATATTATTTATTTTGCTAGCCTTATAAATAGCTTTAAAGTAGCTTTTATTTATTTAAAATATATTATTAGTATAAAAGAGGTAAATATAATTATAGTTACCAAATGCGCAGATTACTAGTAGGTTGCGCGTAGGTTGCGCGCAGGCTACGCATAGGCTGCGTGTTAAAAAAACACGATATAGGCTAGTCGGTCGAGTTGCTAAATAACCTCAACTGCGCGCCAATTGCGTCAACCACCAACCATTGAGGCCATTGAAAGGGTACCATATTTTGCCGATGTAGTAATAGTCTCCGGAACTGCAATTATTTTATCTATTAATGCGAAACTAAGTTTCGGCTAAACCCAAAATGTTACTCTAATAAGTATAATTAGACACTAATTACTTCTACCTTCCTATATGGCACTCTTAAGAGTTCATAGACATGCTATAAGAAGAAACTTACTACACCCCTTAAATTTAGTAAACTTAAGTCCTAGTTGGTTAATTAGATCCAAGACCCTACTAATTAAGGGATAGATTATAACTAGCAATACCATAATACCAAACAGCAAAAAGGCTAGAGTGTAGTCTAGTTTATAAACTACTTAAAAGAACTAAAAGATAATATACCCTACTTAGACCTATGGGATGACGCTATATGACTTTACTAGCTACTTGCCAAGTTATAACCTAAGATTCGATAGGCTATATAGAAGAAGGGCGAAATTCCTACCTCCTAAAAAAAGCTTATCTCTAAAGCTACTTAGATTAAGAACACTAAAAGAGACTATTTAGGGAAGTGAAAGGAACAAGACGCCAATAATAAAGAGCATAGAACTAGACCCAGCTTTAATAAAAGGGGTAGATTCCAACCTAACTACTCTATAAAAGGATAACATAAACAGGCTTTATAACCTTAGAGCAATGCTAGTTAACCCTAGAATGATAATAGGCAGAAACCATAGAACTAAGAGTTACGTGGCTGTTATTACTATGGCAAAAAAGGCCATATACAGCGCTTCTACTGGCAGAAGAAGTAAGAGGATGCTTAATTAAGAAAAGAGAGAGCCTAGTGGATCTTTACTCCCTTATATTAGGCCAGTAAAAGAAGAAGGGAGTAAGCTGCTGTATAGTTATTTCCGTCTCTATTTAAGTTAATAATAAATGGGTAATATAAGACTGCCTTATGGACAGTAGCGCGACCATAGGGTTTATTTCTTAATTACTAGTAAAAGAATTGGATTTGGACCTTAGTGGCTTATAGGTACGCACCATTTAAAGTATTAGAGGCCACTAGATTCCGTACTATAGGGAATAAACTTTTTCTATGGCCAGCTAGGACTGTAATAGTCTATAGGATATATAGAAGATGTGCTTCTACGCCGCAGAAATTAAGGGGTATAACCTTGTTTTAGGATACCTATGGCTTTGCGAAGTTAATCTAGACATTAATTAGCCTTCCGCCTTATATTAATACCAGAAGTCTTAACCGCGTATTATAGTTGAAAATTAAGAGACTTTTTTAAGCTATATATAAGAAGAAGGGTGGTTATATGCTATATATGCTACTCTTAACCCTAAGAGTAGGGACATAGAGTATTTATTTTTGGATATCCGGCTATGCGCAGTTAAGGAACTAGAGATTCCACAGGAATATATGGACTTAAAGGATATTGCCAATAAGAAAGCTACGCACACCTTACCCAACCCTATATTAGTGGAGCATAAGATAGATATAGGAGATAAGAAACCTCCTTTTAGACCACTATATAACCTATTAGAAAATAAGCTGGCAGTATTACGTTAGTATATAGTAGACAATCTTTAGAAAGGATGGATTTGGCCTTCTATAAGCTAGGTAGGGGCACTAATTATATTTATACCTAAGAAGGATAAGACCCTTCGCCTTTATATTAACTATTAGGCGTTAAACAAGATTACTATAAAGAATTGCTACCCCCTACCCTTAATAGGGGAGCTTATTAATAGGCTGTTGGGCATAAAGATATTTATAAAATTAGACCTAAAAGATGCATACTATCAAATCCAGATTAAAGCCGGTAATGAGTGGAAAACGGCGTTCTAAACACAGTACGGCCACTTTAAGTACCTAGTAATGCCATTTAGGCTCACTAACGCACCGGTAACATTTCAGGCCTATATTAATAAGGCATTATTAGGCCTATTAGATACAATATATATAGTCTACCTTAATAACATTATAGTCTACTTTAATAACTATAAAGCATATATGTACTATATACAAATGGTACTAGAAAGACTGCGGGAATATAAGCTCTATATAAACCTGAAAAAATGCTTATTCTATATTACTAGCATTGATTTTCTAGGCTTTATTGTTAGCGTTAATAGAGTATTAATAGAGAAAAGCTAGGTAGACGCTATTAGGGAATAGCCATACCCTATAATGTTTAGGGAAGTATAGGTTTTTATAGGCACAGCAAACTTCTACTAAAGATTTATTGTTTATTACTTATAAGTAATACTCCTAATTACTAATCTACTAAAGGGATCTAAGGATAGCAAAAAGTTAGGACCCTTTATATTTGGGGAAGCTACTAAGCAGGCTATAGACCAGTTAAAGGATTTATTTATATTAGCGCCTATCCTAATACACTTCTACTAGGAGCTATATATATACCTTAAAACAGATGCATCTAGCTTTGCCCTAGGGGCAATTATATCTTAATTAAAAAACAGAGAATGGCATCCTATGGCGTTTTAGTTAAGGAAAATAACCCCTATAGAGTAGTGTTATATAATGCACAACTAGAAGCTGCTCGCGATAGTTACAGCAATAAAGTACTAGTGATATTATTATATAGGAAGTAATTATCCCATTAAAGTCTTTATAGACTATAACAACCTAGAATACTTTATAACTATAAAGGTATTAAGCGGTTAACAAGCTAGATAGGCGGAGGCACTATTATAGTATAACTTTAAAATTATATACCACCCAGGAAAGATAAATCCTGCTAATAGGTTATTAAGACGTCCAGATTATAAGACTAGAAGAATCTAGGATAGTATAGGGGAAATAATTCCTATATTATAAAATTTACTTAGGAAGAAAGAAGAATCTTTCCCTAGAACTATAGAATTCCGTAGTAGGGCAGAGGTCCCAGTAATATAGCTGCGAAGCACTATAATAATAGAGCCGTAGGATATAGTTATGGACTAGGTTATAGACTAAGCAGATATTATAAAGTTAGCGTACCCCAGAATTAGTAAGAATTCTATAGGATATGTTAGAGGTATCGCGGCACCTTTAACTTAACGGCATATTAGCTGCGAGTTTCCAAATCTAGAGGGGATAGGTAAGATGCCTATCCGCAGTATAGCATACTGTATAATAGTAGGAGAATCTGCTGGCACTAATAGTTTAAAACGTCTTGTGCTACGCCTAAAGTTTATAATAGCGGCAGGTGAAACGGAAATAAGTAATCTATATAAAACCTTTTTAGATCTTCTTCTTTAGGCGTAATAGAGGGACGCCTTTATTACTAGGGAGAGGTAGAAAGATATAGTGGAGACTAACTTGGCCGGAGTTACTAAGAAGCTATAGCAGCAAGACTAAAAGGGTCTGTTGCGCTTTAAGGGTGCTATATATATCCTAAAGGACTAAGCGGTTTAAGATGAAATTCTAAAGGTCTTCTATAATAACCCTCTTAGGGGTTACTATAGTGCCAACAGAACCCTTAAGGCCATTTAAAGGAAATACTTTTAGGATAGAATGTCTAAAGAAGTTAAGGACTATATATTAAAATATAATACGTGCTAAAGGGTATAGATATCTAGGTATTGCCCCTATAGTAAGTTATTAGTGCTTCCTATTCTATAAGGACCAATATTAGAATTAATAATAGATTTTATAATAGGCTTACCCCCTACTAAAATAAGAATAGGAGAGGTTGCTAATACTATTTTTGTTACGGCGCTAGTGGAAAACAGTGGATCTTGGCAAACGTGGATTATAGTAGACGCAAGTCACGTGACTTAAGGACCGCATAAAATATCAAGCGGCGCTGCTATTCTTCTCCTTCCTTTCTCTAGCTTTGGATCCTCGTTTATAGACTACCAATTATACAGGCTTGCGCGTCCCTTATGCCGTGCTTGTGCCTTAATTAACTAAGTTGCTAACATTATCTAAAGCTTAACTACTCTTTCTCCCTAAGAAGGAACTTAAATATATCTATAAAGGACATAGAATAGGACCCTAAGGACATCACCAGGACTATAAGGATAGGACAAACCCCTAAGAACTAAAAGAATACAAACAGAACGCGAAACCTAAGAATAGGACACACATAGACCAGAACCCCTAGAAAATAAACAAATACTAGAAATTACCTAATACCCCTACTACTATGCTAAGAAATACAGCAGCCGGCAAAGCTGCTGTAGGACCCGTAAATACCTCCAATAGTAAAACAGTCACCGTCTTGACCCCCTAGGAAGAGCTCGCAGCAGCTAATACCGAAATTAAACGGCTTTAAGAGCTGCTTAAAACCAGAGACACCCCTATACCTAGTAAGGAGTTATTAGACACCTAGAGACTTGCTATAGTCCTTAAGACCCTAGCCTAATATACAGCATTAGCATTATTGCAGTCCGCGAAGGTTGCGGACCCCCCATTGCTTATAGACGGAACTGACCCTATATTTAACAATTAGAAGCTTTAACTGCAAGACAAGCTTAAAGTTAATACGGACTACTTCCCTACTACCCAAGCTAAAATGGCCTACGTCTTCGGCCGTACTGGTAGGGACGCATAAACGTATTTACGTCCGCAATACGCCTAGGACTTGGCAAACCCCTTCCTCTCTAAAGAAGAGATAGTTAACCACCTATCTTCCATTTATAAGGACCCCTTTAAGACACAAAATGCCTACCTTAATTATAAAGCTCTTAATATAAAGACGACGGAGACCTTTTTAGCCTTTTAGACCTGCTTTTTGTACCTAGCTAGCCAAGCCTAAATTCCCTATAAAGACCTAATACTAGACCTCTTTAACAAGCTTACCCTAGACCTACAGCGCGCCGTACTACTAGTTTTTACTACTATACAGACGCTAAAGGTACTTATGGACTACTGCCTAGCTATTAACCAAGGACTTTATTAAATTAAGGCATAATCTAAGCGGTATAAAGCTAGAAACTCTCCAAACTAGACTATAAGCACTTTATAAACGGCCTATAATACCCCAGCACAATCTATAACTCCTATGGCACCAGCTATACAGCCCGCCGTTAATTTAGTAGCTAGCTATATAGCTAGTCCTACTACAGGTCTAGCGCACACTTGGCCTATATATAACAACCCCCATAAATAGGCCCTTAGTAATTAAGGAGCTTGCTTTTTATACAGCTAGAAAGACTACTTTGTAAAGGATTGCTAGATAAAGGCAAAAACAGGCAAGGTTCTGTTAATTTAGGAGGATAGTATAGAGTTAGAAAAAGAGGAACCTTAGAGGAAGACTCCTCTCTAGGATTAAAAGGGATTAATATATTACATGTTAATCTAGGTCAGCTAGTTAGTAGAAGAAGCTGCACTATCCCTTATACCTTATTCCATAATAGATATTAAGTTTTAACCTCTGCTTTAGCTAACTCTGGAGCAAATACCTTTACCTTAATAGATACCTAGTATGCTATAAAGCTGGCTAACTTTTTAAATACACCCCTTAAAGAACTGCCCAAACTAATTCCTATTCGCGGGTATAACGGATGGATAGAACTACCCATTACAACTATCTTACGGATTTACCTCTGTGTAGATAGATAAAGGCAGTATAACATCCCCCTTCTTATTACAGACCTAGGACGCCATAATATAATCTTAAAAAGAAAATAGCTAGCCTATCTAGGCTTACAGCTTAATGTATAGAGTAGACGGCTTATCTGGCCCAAAACCCTACCCCTAACACCCTCTTTTATAAAGGAAATCAGCATTATAATAGAAAACCTTATGCGGCTATAGATAGACACCATTTACTAGGCCGATGCTATGCGTAGGGACTAGGCTTTTAAAAAGAACGTATAGCTTAACCCGTAACGGATCTGTATACTATGCCGCCCCCAGACTACCTATATTATGCCACCCACACTAGAGATTAAAAAAGTCAGTAAAAAGCTAGCGGAGCTCCCTATAGGGAACTTAGGCCCTATATAGCTATAAAGAATAGCAAGGAGTATTAGACGCTATACTAAATATATAGACCGGAGGGATAACTTGCAGAAGATAGAATAGGAGCTAAGAAAGATTATAAACCCTAGGCCGCAAAATATAGCCTAATAATAGTTTATAAAGAAACCTACAGGCCTTCTACTAGTTAATATTTGCTATATTAGCGCCGTAGGATTCTACTAGAACTTGGTTTAACCTAATACCATTACCTTTACCACTAGCTTATATAAAATTGATTAAATAATTAAGGAAAAGGAAAATAAGCTTAGTAAATAGGAAGGCGAGCTTATAGATAAGGAGCTGGTAGAATAGAAACTACCCTATTAATACTAGAAATTTAAGAATATGTTCTCTAAGGTAGTATTAAATATACTCCCGCCTTACTAACCATATAACCACAAGATTAAGATTAAGCTAGACAAGGAAGATACACTTAGCTATAGCCCCCTTCGTTAGCAGTCTACTACCAAATTATAGGCTATAAAGTAGTACCTTATTAATAACCTAAATAAGGGCTTTATTAAACCTAGTTAAGCCCCTTTTAACTCGCCTATTCTCTTTACTAAAAAGCTAAATAGAGGACTTTGTTTCTGCATTAACTACCATAAACTAAATAATATAACCCGCAAGGACCGCTACCCACTGCCCTTACTTAATAAGACTTTAACCTAAATAAGTAGAGCTAAGATCTTTACTAAGCTTAATATCCGTTAGGCCTTTTACCGGATTAGGATAAACCCTAGATTAGAAGATCTTACTATATTTTAGACCTATTACGGAATATATAAATATAAAGTACTTCCTTTTAGACTAACTAATGGACTGGCTACTTACTAGCAATATATAAATAATATACTCTTTAACTACCTTAACGACTTCTATACAGCCTACCTAAATAACATTATAATCTACTCTAAGAATAAGTTAGAACACAAGGAGTATATCTATAAAGTTCTATAACAGCTCCGCGAGGCTAGTCTCTAGGCTAATATTAGGAAATCGGAATTTAGTGTTAAGTGTATAAAGTACCTAGGTTTTATTATTAGTATAGACGGAATTAAGGCCAACTTAGAAAAACCGGCTATAATTAACCAGTAGATACCCCCACGGACTATAAAAGGGGTATAATTATTTTTAGGTTTCTGTAACTTCTACTAACGCTTTATTAAGAACTATAGTAGGATCGCCTGGCCTCTTAACCGCCTTACTAGGAAAGACCAGCCATTCCACTTTGACACTATATATATGCAGGCCTTTAATGAGCTTAAAAAATAGCTGGTATTGGCTTCCCTACTTGCCTACTTTAACCTAGAATAGCCCTTAATGCTAGAAACTGATGCCTTAGACGGCGTAATAGCTGGCGTTTTCTCCTAGAAGTAACTAAACGGAGAATAGCACCCTATTGCATACTATTTGAAGACTATAATAGATGCCAAGCTGAACTACCACATCCATAATAAAGAAATGCTGGCTATTATCTCTAGCTTTTAGTAATAGCGTATATAGCTAGAGGGGACCCCTAAGCCTATTAAGGTAGTTTTGGATTATAAGGCCCTAGAATACTTTATAACAACTAAGGCCCTTACGGCCCGGTAGGCACGCTAGGCGGATATCCTATCTTAGTTTAACTTCTTAATTATATATAGACTAGGCGCTATAAACCATACAGATGCTCTTATAAGGCGTAAATAGGACCTAGGTAACTAGGCGGCTATAAAGATCTTATTATAGACCTAGACACTACTATAACTAGAGCACCTTAACCTCTGGATATAAGCAGAGCTAAATACGGACCCTTTAGATACTAAGATATATCCTATTAACTCCACGGAACTTAACCTTGTTAATAAACTACTATAGGCAAACCGTACGGCCCCTTCTCTATAGGAGTACCGTAAAAAGGTAAAGAATGCTACTAGCCTATAGTCCCTTAAAAACGGACTGCTTAAGCACTAGGAACGGCTAGTAGTAGTAGAGAAATAGAACTTATAGACCCGGCTTATCGCTAAAGCATATATCTAGGTCTCTACAGCCTACCCTAAAAAAAATAAGACCTATAAAATTATTAGTAACCGTTACTACTAGCCCAGAATGGTTATAGATATTAACCGCTATATACGGAACTATAATGACTGCTATAGGTCTATAATTCTACAGGATAAAACCCTAGGACTATTAAAGCCACTCCTAATACCAAAACGCCCCTAATAGTATATCTCTATAGACTTTTATAAGCTGCCTACAGACCATAATAGATATAATATAGTAATAATCCTAGTTAACCGCTTTGGCAAGCGCCTGTTCTTAATCCCCTATTATAAGGATATTGATACTAAGGAGGTAGCCTAACTATATATCTATTATATCTACCAAATTTACGGACTACTAGATACTATTATATCCAATTATAGGCCGTAGTTTATATTAGCCTTCTAGAATAAGTTTACTTAGATCTTTAGCATTAAGCTAAAGCTTTCCACAGTATACCACCCCTAGATAGACGGTTAGACGGAGATTATAAATTAATACTTAAACCAAAGGCTCTAGCCCTTTATTAACTACTTTTAGGATAACTAGGGCGAACTGCTACCCCTAATAGACTACGCCTAGGTAACCCTACCCTATAACTCTATAGGATTTGTATCTATTTAGCTAGAAATAGGATACTTACCCTATATAAGCTTTAACTAGGAAAGAATAGAGGGGCTATAGACTATACACAAAAAACTGTCTTATAAGGAAGCCTAGCAATATACTAAACGCTTAAAAGAAGCTTGGATAGTAGCCTATATAAATCTAGAAAAGGCCTAGAGATTAATAGAATAGTAGGTAAATAAGCATAGGCGCGAGCCTGACTTTACTATAGATAATAGGGTCTAGGTTATAATAAAGAACTAGAAAATAGAACGGCCTAGCTACAAGCTAGACTATAAAATGGCAGGACTATATAAGATCCTTAATAAAGAAGGTAACTTGTATAAGGTTAAGCTCCTAAACTTAATTAAAGTCTATTCTATCTTTTCGCCGGATAAGCTATGGAAGGCTATAAATAACCCACTACCTAGATAAAAGAATGAGCCTCCCCTACTAATTTAAGTTAATAGTAACAACAAATAGGAAGTTAATGAAATACTAGCCTATAAACTAGTATAAGGAACGCTACAATATCGTGTCTAATGGAAAGGCTATAATCTAGATCTAACCTAGTACTCCACCTAGAACTTTATAGGCTACCCCTAGAGACTTAAAGAATTCTATAACTAATACCCTAACAAACCTGGACCCCTAAAGTACCTTAATAAGTAAATGAAGTGCTGGTATAGCGAAGACGATAGGCTGCCTATTAAGTATAAAGATAAGAATACCCTACGGATATAATATGGACATATAAAGCCTGAGGGTAGGCTTTTTTGGAGGGGGGGGTAATGTTATAGCGCTGGTGGAAAACGGTGGATCTTGGCAAACGTGGATTATAGTAGACGCGAGTCACGTAACTTAAGGACCGCATAAAATATCAAGCGGCGCTGCTATTCTTCTCCTTCCTTTCTCTAGCTTTGGATCCTCGTTTATAGACTACCAATTGTACAGGCTTGCGCGTCCCTTATGCCGTGCTCGTGCCTCGATTGACTGAGTCGCTAACAATTTTAGTAATTATTAACAGATATACAAAGTTTTTAGGGTATTTTACTGTCATAATAACGATTACGGCAGTAGAACTGGCAGACCTGTTTTTAAAGCGGTGGCTCTTATTTAGCATGCTAAGGGGAATCATGTCTGATAAAGGTACCATATTTAATAGAATATTTTGGTTTTTATTCTGTCTTTTATTAAAAATATAGTAAAAGATAAGTACTGCCTTTTACCTGTAAATAGATAGGCAAATAGAGCGTCTAAATGCGTTGTTAAAATACTACCTCCACTACTATATCAATTATTAACAGGATAATTAGCTATTATGGTTGGCTCTAGCGTAACATATATATAATATAAGCATCTATAGCAGTACAAAAATGACCCCTTATAAAGCACTGTTTGGGGTAAAAGTAAATAACCCCTAAAACGTTAAGGATATTGTTCCTAAAAGAGAGGTACTGGTAGCGTCCAAGAGAATTAAGCAAATAAGAATTTATAGAGAAGAACTTAAAAAGCACTTGCTAGATGCCTAGGCTATATAAAAAAGGTATTATAACAAGGGTTATATACCTAAAGAATTTAAAATAGGAGACGAAGTCTTACTGTTTATAAAAAACATCTAGATAAAATGTATTAAGAAGAAGCTGGACCATAGGTAGCTCGGACCCTTTAAGATAGTTAGGAAAACTAAAGGAAATTAAGCCTATAAATTGGAATTGCCAAAATTATATCTAATATATCCTACATTTTATATTTCCTTATTGGAGTTATACTAGAGAAGAGATAGTGTGGATCCACCCCTACTTAGCAAAATTAATAAGGAACTAGAATGGAATATAGAAGACATTCTAGACTAAAGATGGCGTTAAAAAAAACGCGAATTTTTGGTTTGTTAGGAAGGATACTCTTAGGTATATAATAGTTGGGAACCTAAGGAGCACCTTTAGCCAGGATACTATATAGCAATTAAAACTTTCCTAAAGACCATAAATTAGGATTTAGTAATAGTTCCGGATATGCTATAGATAAGACAACAGGGAAGACCCCGTAAATTAAAACCATAAGGTTAAGCACAGGCATTAGAAACGGGAACGTTTTACTATTATAATAAGGATCCTAGAATCCTATAAGAGAAAGCCATAGGGATCTATATAAGAACCACTAGGAATACTATCTAAAGAAGACGCTATTTAGGAATAAGTAGTAATACTAGAAGAAGGGGCCCTAGGGATTTAGAAGGGTTCCCTAGGGATAAAAGGAGAGTATCTAGTCTAACACTGGAGATACGCGGTAGAGTTAATAATATAAAAAGGACCAAAAAGACACAGAGCGAAGACTTAGAAATTTTAAGAAATTATAAAGCACCTATAAGAACACCACCCATTTATTATATACGGAGATTATAGCGGTATGCTGCTTTTATATAGACTGTTACTAAAATTAAGAATAGAGGCATCCCTAAAGTATAAAGTTAATTTCTAGTACTAGGGCATCCTAGAGGCACTAGAGAGGCACCATATAAAGCTATCCTATAAGAAGAAAGAAAGAATAAGATAATAACTTAAATACTAGAAGTAGCAACGGGAGCCTCCTCCTCTATCTTAATATTATTGCTAGTAGTATTATCAGCACTCCTATCCCTAGAAGTATTAGCATTCTTACTAACATTCTTCTTAAAGCAGTAAGAACTAAATAGAATACCACAACTAGGGAACTAGTAGGGAGAACGTTTATCTTTATTACTATCCTTAGTGTTATCCCTAGGTTCCAAATTAGCATCTAGGCTGGAATTAGAAAGTTAATAACTAAAGAGTTAGTATAGTTCCTAAACGTGTTACTAAAGAGACTTACCTGGCTAGAAAGGCCCACGCAAGAGTATAAATGTTATTATTTATAAGAACAAACTGCTTATATATACGCTCCTGGACACTATATATCTAAAATTATTACGTCTCCACAGCAGTAGAAACCCTTATTAAATTAAAAAGGCTGTAAGTAATAAAAGACACCTTCCGTCCCTATCTTTTACTATTCTAATACAGACAGAAATCCCTAATAGCGCGTTAGAGCCGGCGAGCCTTATATGCGTAAATAGTAGGGATCTAATATAGTTAGTAAAGTCCAGAATAGGATGGAATAGGAAATACTAAAACACAGGTTTTTTTCTAGCTGTAATAGTAGGAACACTTAGATCTGTTCTTACTAGAGCGCGGTATCTTATATGCATAGGACGGGTCTAACATAAGCGCATAAACACAACAACAGCAGCACTTTAGAGAAACCACTATAGGAGCAATAGAAGTGGTCTATAGTGCTAATAGAGCAGGGATAACACCGCCGCTAGTTTAGGGACGCGTAGCATAATTACAAGCCATTGCAAGAAAACACTATAGGAGGTTAGTATTATTAAAGAGATAAAATGGGGATCCTGTTACCTATAAACGCGTCATAAAAAGAGAATAGAGCAGTAGTAGAAAGAATAGCTGGAGATATGGAAGCTAAAAGCTAAGATATAATAAAAAACAGTCTGCTAAAAGGTGAGATGAATAGTGTTATTAATAGAAAGACGTATAAAAGACAACAGCTTATAAACTAGAAGAAATTAACATTAAGACGTTATTATTAGGACCCATTTTAGGTAAATGGGGATAGTAGCTAGTTAATATATTATATAGAATAACCTCCGGATTAGCTTATAACAAATTCTTATAATAAGGAAGGAGAATTCTATTTAATTTTTATTATTATTATTAAGGTTCCATTATAAAGGCACCATAAAGAGCTATAGTAGAAGAAGAGTGGAGGAACAGAAGATAAAGTAAGGTTCTATACTAGTAAAGAACCGGTAATAAGCCGCATTATGGAGTACCTTTCCACTAAAGAACTTCCCTAGTGGTTTTAGTTGGAACTCCATAAGAGTTTATTAAAAGGTAAAGTCTTAGAGGACTAAGACCCTTAAAGGGGGGGTAATTGTAACAGGCGCTCCTAAAAGGTACATATTAGATAAGACAGATAAAGGTTTCACTAATATCCTACTAATATCCCAGAGGAAACATAGTTAGACAGATAAGGGGTAAAGGGTTTTACTAGTATTTTAGGATTATATAGGGAGCTAGTTCTCCTCTAGAGAAGAACCAGCAATTAGTCTTTAAATAGAAGAGTTCAGAAAGCATTTGTCCTTCAATACGTAAAGCTCGTTCTACCTTCGACTTACCTTCTACTTACCTGAGACTCTTATTCTACACTGTCGATTAGATAATCATACGTTCCAGTTAGACTAGCCTCTTACAAAAACCCTACTTATCTATTAAGACGTAAGTAGCGATATAATGGTATAAATAATAGGTAATACTTAGATAAACTTTTTTTTAGTAAGGAATACTAAAAAAAAAAAAATAAGGTTTAGGATATTACTATATATAAACTTGAGCATATTTCTATATAATATTAAAAGCTTTAATATTTTTAATCGACTTAATTTAATTAGGACCTTTAGATTAAATGCGTTACTAAGTCCGCGAGTTCTTAATTAAATTAATTAAGTCTCAGCATTTAATTCAATTTAATATTGAAATCTCGTTGAGTGATTGGCAGGCCTAAGCTTCATTGCGAAGTCGGCTAAAGGTAGCCCCTCGGAGACGACCTCCTCGGAGAAGACTGCTTCCTTGCAGTTGAAATAAACACGACCATCGCTGGTAAATATCAATAAACGTCTCGCAAGTTGTTCTTCTTGAAAGCCGAAATCACCAAAAATTAGTACTTGTGCATTTCCGGTGCGCTGCACGTTCAATTATGTAGACATGAGTGCATTAATTGTAGATCAAGTCTCTAATTCAGTATAATGCAGCCCAGGGAGTTGCTCCTGTAATTATTGGGCTGGAGAAGTTCCTTTACTCATCATCCAAATCCAAGATCCTGAAGATGCCTCAGAATCATCATCCGACGACTCCTCAGCCTCATCGTCACTGTCACTGTCACTGATGCCAGAATCCTCGCCATCACCTTCCTCATCTGTACTGTCATCAGTCCCATCCTCGCCAGCATCATCCTTTGTCTGACCATTAATGATAAGGTCGGAATTCTTATATGCAGGCTGGGCTATATTAGAGTGCTAAGATCAATCGAAATATTAGAAGATGATCAGGTCGAAATAAGAGCAGAAAGGTGATGAAACCATACTAACTGGTCAAACTCCCTCCATGCTGCCGTGGTGGCGCCATTCATAACCTTTCCATCTTCGACGTCCTTAATCATTCTAGCAAGCAAGTCGTCAGGCACATGGCCAATCAGCTATAAGCGTATAGATCAGCATACATGTTTGTAGAGAGTAAAAGAAGTCGTATGGCTTCTTACGTGCTTCTTTAATATCATAGTCAGACGATTGGTCTCCCGTTTTTTGTTTCCTGCGAACTGAGGGTCCTCTTCGGATGCATCAATCACTGCATCGTCCGGTGGGCGTACTGCCTTCACGATCTGAACAGAGCCATCTGCATCGATCTGTATATCTTCATCCTCTGCCAAGGTGATGCGAACTACTCTGGCGCGCTGTGAATAGTGTTAGAAACGACTCGGTCGGTTAATGCGGGATACGGATGTTGTACCTTTCTCTTTTTCGTGCCTTCTTCAGATGATGGATCCATTAGTGTTTGAAGATGTTTCGATAGCTTTGCGTGGTTATAGGTTAGATGTTAAGGGAAGGAGGATAGAGGTTAAAGGGTTGGAGCAGACTTGCTGATAAGCAAGCAAAACCCTGCTTGCTTGCTTGCTTGCTTGCTTGCTTGTCTTGGCAGTAAGCAAGCAAGCAAGCACGAGGCCTCATTTTGGGCAATCAAGCAAGCAAAGGGGGGGTTTGCTTGCTTGCTTGCTTGTTTATTGCTTGTATATAGTTAATTTAGTAGTAGCGGTAGTTGGTGATAGACCTTTGGTGTTTTTAGAGTGGCCAAGGCAATATAAATAGTGTAAATATGCCCTTTTGGGCAACCGCTAAGCCTATTTAAAACGTTTTTCCGTGCCGACTAAAAGTCTCGCGTAGCTTATAGTAAATAATAAATACCTTCCTATCCCTATCCGCCACTAACTCTACTAATTTAATAGAACCTACTTAGCTACTGCTACTACTATGGCATAGGACCCTACCAACGCGAATATAAGCGCAATAGCCGCAGAAAACCCCTTAGCCCCTATAATCTCATTATTAGAAGCCGAGCTTGCAGACAACGATAATGTTAACAATTACAATAGTATTAACTAGAAATAACTTCCGGATCTTTAAAAACCCCATTATAGCTTAAAGTGGACGCCTAGCTTTATTTATAAATATAGGTACAGGTGCTAAAGTTATATAAAGCTAGAGCAAATTATCTTTATCTATAAGTACTGCCACCAATATAAAATTCTTAACTATGGAGGTCTTGGTTATTATAATATATTAAATGCTAATACTGCTGCTTAAACGCATCTTGCTAAAAAATACTCCTGGCCATAGATATAATAAAAATGGAGAGGTTACATCTAAATTAAAAAAGCGCGGGCATACTATTCTTAAGCAACTTTAGGCTTTAGGCTAATACGTCTCTTAAAAAGCTGCTAACGCGATTATTAGCGGCTTTAATACATCTATATTTAAGTAATTAGCTATTAATTGGCTTACCGAAAACAACTACCCGCTATAAGAGTTTAAAACCTTATCTTTCCGCCATATAATACAAATTGCAAATCCTGAGGCTGAGCGCGTACTCTGGCTCAATTATCAAGCGGTAGCAGACTACGTACTAGCCGACTATAAAGTGTACCTCCCCTCTATTACCAAGACTCTCGCTGCCTCTAGATTACTCCTATACATATCCTTTAATAGCTGGCAGACCCCTAATGGCAAGCTTGCTCTTACTGGTGTATATATATATCACCTTAACAAGGAAGGTTGTATAGTGGACTATATACTTGCTCTACCCACGCAGCTTGGCCAGCACTTAGGAATTAACTATATGGAAGTTATTAGCAACGTCCTTAATACATTTAAGATTATAAAGGAGCGGCTTAGCTACTTTATTACTAACAACGCCCACACGAATAATACTTGTTTAGATTATTTGGTAGTTAAATTTAGCTTTAATAAGGCCTATAGGCGTGCCTACTACGCTTGCTATATCCTAAATCTAGTTACTTAGCAGCTTATATTTAGTAAGAATAAAGAAGCTTTTAAAAACGAGGATGCAAATATACTGGAAAAAAAAGAGTTCCTAGAGCAGTAGCAAAAGGAAGGACTGCTTAGAACACTTTATGACCTTATTAATTTGATTAACACGCCTTAGCTTATATAGCTATTTAAGTAATATTAAGTTAATAAGAACATGCCTCCGCAGAAAGGCTTCCAAATTAAGCAGCTTATTAAGCCTGTTAAGACCTATTAGAATAGCTACTATACTACCTTTAAACGAGCTATTAAACTCTAAGCGCCTCTTAATTTATTTACTTAGTACTAGATAATAAAGTACGAAAAGGAAATAGCCTTACTTAGATCTAAAGGCAAGAAGGTACCTGAGCCTCGCCACTATATTGCCGTTGGCGGCTTAAACGCATACAATTGGTTAATTATTAATAAATACATAGAGATCCTTAGCCCTCTTAAAGAAGCTACAAGCTTAGTAGAAGGTAGAGGTAAGGCTAGTAAATACGGCGCGATTTAGGAGGTTATTCCTATGTTTAATTAGCTGCTTAGAGTCTTTAAAGAAAAGAAGGATCGCGTTGCTAAAGCTATAATAGAGGACTATCCAAATTAGGAAGCCATAGAGGATCATTTTATAATTAATCTAAACGCGGCCTGGGTAAAGCTAAATAACTACTACCTTAAGCTTAATAATACTCCAGTATATTACATAGCAGTCCTTCTATATTTTTATTTTAAACGCTTCTACTAGAACGCGTGGAGGGACAGGCCCAATTAGATTATTAGTGGCGACGCTGCCTTCTAAACTCTCTGGCTTTAGTATAAAGATTATTTATTACCTTTATTAGCGGAACTAGAGGCACTGCCTCCAAAGCGCGTATGAGCCTCCGCCGGCCGTGACAGTTATATTAACGCCTACTCTGGTGCCTTAACACTAAGCTAGATGGTCTATAAGGACGAGTACGCGCGGTAGAAGTTGCTTAATCCTTTACTAAAGGAACACCCGTTAGCCCAGGATCCAATTAAGTACTAATAGTAGATGCAGATTAAGTTTCTATACCTTACCTAGTTCGCCTTTAATATACTAACTATACCAGCTACAAGCTCAGATTGTAAGTAAGAATTTAGTAAAGCTGGTAATCTACTAGAGCCTTATCAATCTAGGCTACAGCCAATAATAATTGCTGCTCTATAATACACGCGTTTTTGAAAGAAGATGGGTTATAAGAAGGCCGCTAGAGAAGGTAGTAAGTCTATTAATTTATATAAAGCTAATAGCTAATAAAGGAACAGCTACTATACCTTCCTCTACTACCTCCCAATCCTCTACACCACGCCAAGATTGCGATATACGCGCTGCCTTTACCAAGTCTGCCTCATAAACTGCCTCCGAGCCGCGCGAACAAGCCTATACCTTATACTACAATTAATTGGTGGAGGAGCTTGGTGGGCAATATACTGCTACTAGGCGAAGCTATGGCGGATTTTCTATAGAACTT
>Ga0307507_10003728_pt1 | contig 28703 bp, 28 predicted proteins | sample 7_EM_MG_FD_207223 | JGI IMG/M metagenome (GOLD analysis project Ga0307507, IMG submission 207223) | Populus trichocarpa ectomycorrhiza microbial communities from riparian zone in the Pacific Northwest, United States - 7_EM | ecosystem: Host-associated > Plants > Roots > Unclassified | place... | reverse complement strand
TAATATTGAGGTCTTTTGAAGCTCGCTGCCAAGACGGGGAAACTCATACTAATCTATATGAGGATTTCCGCCCGAGAGGCGTCACTAGTAAGGCGCTAACAACCGGAATTGACGAGGTGGTGTAGTTCGCTACCGCGTGTGCATCGACCGAGCTTTGTACGCCCTCCCAGCTCAATGAAGGCGAATGCATGACAAGGCCACGACGCAGCCTTTCCGGAAGGGTTGTCATCGCGGCTCCTCTGGTGGATGTGGAGTAGGGAAAGCAAGTTCCGCACCTGGACGAGTAAAAACTCCGTGATGCCCGGAAGTTATCAACGGAACAAGCCTCTACTGCTTGGCGCTATCTGCGGTGGCCTTGCCCACGGCTGACACGACTGGTCGCACATGTTCCAACCCGCCGGTGCGTAAGGAATGGTGAGCAGCTCCCTGCTTCTTCTTTCAGCGCCTCTGCTAATCTTTATTTCTCCGCAGGAGACAGCTGTCAACGCCCTAAAAAAACTCGTATATCAATGCGGTTCTTTGCTTAACGAAGACGACGATCTCGGGTATTGCTGGTATTGTCAATCGTTTTAACGATCACCAGGTAGTTCCATAACAGCCAGACACCAGATATCCATTGGGATGTGCGTATCACCATTTCCTCCCACTCGAATATTGGTTTCTAATATCCCTAGGGGCACTTCATTTTGTGGCATCGTGATTTCGTTGCCACATACGAAAAGGCTTTGAGAGATGAATGCGGATACACTGGTGGTCAACCGTGTGCTCCCAAACCCCACACGAAAAATATTTACTCCGATTCGACCTTTTCATCACTAACCCCACATCAGTTCAACCAACCTCACAGGCACCGCAATCTACCAGACTACCATTTTCGACCCCAACTCTAGCTTTAGTGGTAACGGTCCTTATGTTGAAGCCACTACCGAGCAGAACCCGCTGAACATTACCGGCCATACCGGTGGTGGCTGCGTTTCAAATGGCCCCTTCGTGCCCTAGAAATTCAGTCGACTTCCCTACTTCGGATTTCCTGTGTTCCCCTCCAGTTGTCGAGTCCACCACTTTATCAAGATTCGTCCATTTTTATAAGTACTGACGCCACTTTTTATCAAGTGATCGAATATATATTTATAGGCACTATTTTATAAAGTGAGAGGTTTAACTTAATAGAATTTATTAAGACAGGTAGATTTTACTAAGTTTACGCGTTATTTTTCGTGACTTCTATACGAAGCTCCAGACGAAGCTCTAGACGAAGCTCTACACGGAGCTCTATCGATGATACTTTACGCGGAGCCTCTGCTGATGAAGCGTTGCGCGGAGCCCTACAGCAGGAAGTTCTATATAGGGAAGCTCTATATAGTAAGGCACAGCGTAGATTTCTCACGAAAATCGAGATTTCATCTACGCGTGATGTACGACGTATCCGCGCAATAGTGTAACATTCGGGCGGACTTTGAGGGGCCGATATGCATGGTGTAATCTAAATTTTATCAAGTATACCTTCGCCTTATAAAGTAGTGCCTGTCCCTTGCATAGATAGATTCGTTCGTAAAAGGGTGGCCTGAGTTCAACTAATTAAACAGCTGCGTTCGTTGGCAGTAAGGCGTTCTATGCACCTAAGGTTCGCATAAAGCTTCAAATATATATGAATATTATCTATCCACAGTCAATCCGACGCAACAAAGTCCTCATCTTTGGTTGCACGGTTTCTGACTGTATTGGTGGTTTATTTGACTGATAAAGCTATCTAGTGCTGCTAGTGTTAAAGAAGTTAATGTTCTTATTTGGTGCGCACGGGCCAATACGCACGTCACTTATCTATGCAAGGGTAATATATATTCAGTCACTTGATAAAGAGGCGTCAGTACTTACAAAAGTAGGCGAAAATTGATAAAGTGGGGAACACCTGCGCAGGGATTTCACGCCATGGGTCATGAACTCATTCGTTCAGCAGAGCTTGGTGGATCATGTTCAGAGCCAGCCAGACTACACCAGCTTTGCAAGGGCCATCGAGGATATCCCAAGCTTCAGCCAGCCGAAGTGGACGCTTCGGTGTCGGCTGTGTACTGGGCACGATTGGCAATGCTGCCAACAGCCCTGGTGGTACGTCTCCTCTAACCCCACCATATCGTCTCTCACAACCCTTTCCGCATTCTCTCCTTTCCGCCACCTTCCGATCCCCTTCTACCAGTGAAGAGTGCTGACGTAAATAAGACGCTCTGTTCTTTTTGCATCACGGGAATTTGGACCGCATCTTCTAGGAGCGGCAAGCCAAAGACCTCAAGACCCGTCTCAACCAAGTCGGCGGCCCCATCGTGCCGTTCGACTATAGCGGCCAGAACGTCACGCTCGACTTCCAAGTCAATATGGGGAAGTTGGCCGGGAACCAGAATGCCCAGGGCGGCGCACTCTGCTACATTTATTAAACTTTACCCAGACCCTAGTAATTTTGGTATATAATTACTTAAAAGCGTTGTATATATTCTAATTTGAACCGTAATTTCTTTCATCAATACCGAAGTTATCTAGTAATACTATTCATCCGTATCATTCAAGCATAGCTCATGTCACGTGTTGGACACAAAACTATCGTTATGCATTTGGAATTTCTCTATTTACGCGTCATTTCGCGTATGTCTAATTATGCCCCCCGAAACCCAGAAGGAAGCGTTCGAGAATCGAGGCCCCGCCGGGGCAACTTAGCAACTATTTACTATCAATACAATATCTACAAGACAGCCAGCCCGGCCGCGCCGAACGCGACACCCCAAAACGCACCGCCAAGAGCCACGCGCGACGCAGCGCCCGTAAACTGCGGCACGCCAGTCGCGGAGGTCACGGTGCCGTTGCTAAACGCGCCGGTGCCGGAAGAGCTGAGCGGGACAGTGGTGCTGGGGACCCCCGGAGCAGAGTCGGTGTCCGTCAGTAGACCACCTGAGGGTGGTGCAGCGGAGTAGGGAGCAGGGGTCGTTTCAGGGACCGCTGACGAGAGCGGAGTTCCGGCAGCGGAGCTGGGCGCCACTGGGGGTACGCCGGACGTTGTTGGCAACACGACTGAAGCGGAGCTCTGTGCGGCGGAGGGCACGGGGATCAGTGTCGTGGGCGGTGATGATGGAGCTGCGGACTCGCCGGGGATGGCAGTCACGTAGACGGTGGCAATGCCACAACTGCACCCGGGGTCGCTGCCGTCTGCGGTGCCAGTGGTAGAGGGACCTGCGGGGCCCGCAGTCATGTTGCCGTGGCCTCCAGAGGGAGCACTGAAGGCTCCTGTGACGGTTGATGTAGGGCCGGCTTCGACGATGCTAGAGAGACCGCCGCTGACACCAGCAGAGATGGTTGCGTTGTCTGCGCCTCCAGCGCTGTTGCCCGCGCCGATGACCTTGATGCTCTGCCAGTCGCCAGTCATGTCGCTGTACTGGTACTCGGTGCCGGGAGAGTAGTTGATGATCTTGACGCTCTCGACGCTCATCGTGAATGGCGCTTTCGTGTAGTCGGTCTTGCCGCCAGCCCAGGAGATAGTGCCCGGTGAGTTATCCGGATCACCACCGGCCCAGATGCCAATGCGGAGGTTCATAGGTGTTTGCGGGTAGTTCTTCCCGCCAACGGCATCGGCATAGTGGAGAGTGCGCTGGGCTACTCCATCAATGAGCCAGACGAGGCTATCGGCCGTCCAGTTGAGCGCAAAGGTATGAGAGGTCGTTTGAGGGCTAGCAACATTGTAGGGTATCATACGGTCGTACGTCGTCGTGTTGCCTTTACCGAAGTAGTTGGTTTGGACGTTGGTCGTGGTCGTGCCGAGGAATTCCCAATCGACTTCATCCAAGTCGTCAGATTCGAGGACAACAGAGCTAACAATGCCTTGTCCAGAGGCCGCCTTCATCTTGACTTCAACGTAGCCGAAGAAGAGATAGCCATTGGTTTGGATTGTTGGAGCATCACCGCGCTTGTTGATTGTGAATTGAGCACCGTCGGAATTATAGGTGAGAGCGCCTGCAGTAATGGTCCATCCGGAGAGAGCCGCAGCGCCTTGCGTGAAATCGGAGGTGAAGGGAGTGCCGATAGCTGGGTTTGCTGGGCAGGATTTCTTTGTGGGATCACATGACGTGAAGGTTTGGGCGCTGCAGAGTGAGGCAGCGAGGATCGCAGCAGAGGCAGTACTGAGGAAGGAGCGCATTGTGCTGTGTGATGCCGATGAGGAGTAGTGACAGGAATGTTTTGATGTTTGTACAATGAGACTCGGAACTGAAGGTTGATACAATGAGTGTGATACAGTCTAAGTGTTGAAAGGTGATTTCTTCGCAGAGATTTTATCAGGAAGCTCCAAAAGATGCAAGAGCTTGGAGACTGAAAGGTACCGTAAAAGAAAACAAAGAGGTGAATGAGGCGGTGGAAGTCGAGGACAAAGCAGGCACCAGACCCGGCGAAGAGTGAATTGACCGGCGATTTCGCTAAGGACAGAATAAAAGGTGGCCGAAATTGGACAGAAAATAGAAATTTGAATGAAAGTATGCGTCCTGCGTAAGGGTAGTAAAGTGAAGGTTGTATGTTCAAGAATGCATCGAGCGGTGTTAAGAAGAAAGCACCTTAAGAGGGGGGAAAAAGGAAGGAGTGCACGTCAGCGGGCAGATTGGTAAAAGGATTCGAGCAAATTGGGTCTATATCTACTCTAATATGTGGAGCAGAGTCATCCTGGCCGCGACGTCGGCCTCCTGTCTTAATTTCGTTCTTTTGAACAGCTTGTGTGGACTCGCTCCTGTGTTTCCTTTGTTTTATGAAACATGTTAGGGTGTTTGAGCGTGACAGTATCATAGTAGTGCCCCTGTGCCTAGACGATGATCCTCGCGCCCGCCAATCGCTTCATGCAGGGCCTTCCGCTTGGCCGGATTGTCAGGCACTGGGGCGGCTTTAGCGAGCACTGAGCAACGGGAGAAAAGCCACAATTGGTAGGTCACTCCCGGTCCCGTGAGCTGAGACGCCGATGCCACGGATCCACCGAGACCTGCGTCATAGGGGCGATGGCGGTGCAATGAGGTGGCAGATCTGCCAACGTGACGGTTACATTGAAGAGAGCATTATGCGTATTGAGCGGCTTCGAAAAGGATCTGGCTTGCACGGAGCCCGCGATTCGCAGCATCGCATGCTAGACACCTCCATTATTAGGGTCACTATCCCTTAACCCGTCAGCGTCCTACGTTATCGATAAGAACATGGTCCGTGCATAGAACAACAAAGCATCGCGCTCAGGGCTTTGAGGGCGGCGAGAACTTTTTACGGCCGCAATGTTTACAGGATTCCGTTCTGCACAAAGACAATGTACTAGCAGCCTCATCTTGATCAACTTAATACCAAGGATTGAACCTATATAGAGTTTCTGCCAAAAGAGAATCAAATATCAATGGCTTCAAATATCTCAGCACGGCCAAATATCTAACTACGTGATTGGCCAGATTCTTATCGATAACGTAGTACGAAATTTGACGGGTTAAGGGATAGTCCTCACGAAGCATAGGATTAGAACGCGATAGCCAAGTTCTGAGACGGGGTTGCTTTTGATTTTGTTGAGCAAGGACTGTTGTTCAGCGCAATGTAAGCCAAAAAAAATTCGGTAGTCATCTTTTAAATTTCCAAAAGTAATCTAGAGCGTTTTCTTTGCTAGGATCCTAGCTCACCTACGTGAGAATAGCTAATCTGGATCCTTCGAGAGGATTACGAGGCTGTTGTAAGATTCGCGTGATGTGATTCCTTCGTGTGGTAAAATGCAAATTTTGATTGGGGCGTATTTAGCGTAGTTATTCAAGACTGTATACAAGGGGGTAACATGAACGGGTCAGACGCCCCCCATGCTAGTAAGGGTGAAGAAATAAGTGGGTCCAAGGTGACATAGCGGGACCAGGTTATTTTGTTTACAGTACTAGCAGGGGGGGCGTCTGACCTGTTCATGTTACCCCTTGTACAATCCTTGGCGTTCGCTTCTGCTCGCAACTCACCCGTTCTTCGCGTACAGTAACGGAGAACTCTATAGATTCACTTACTACCTTATTTTAAATAGTAAATAAGGCTATAAATATGTATGTAGATGCTCTATAGTTACCTTTTTTAGTATTATAGTGCTACTAAACGTTACTAATACTAGTTATCGCTTAATCGTCTTTTAATATATAAGGGAGTTAAGATAAGAGCCTCTATAGTAGTGAATAAAGCAATCTATAGAGCAATCTACAATCTATAGAGCAATCTGCCTTAGCTACTATAATTAATAGGGACCTATCGCAGTCTAAATTAGGTCCTAAAATCGTATTTAAGAAAGGTATAAGGCCTCTAAAGTTAATAGTTGTCACGATGACGAAGTATCACATGCGAACGCTAGATAAACAAGCATCGGATTCAAAGAATTGATAGCTACGTACGGCTGTCGTGGAGACTCAAGAGGATTGCTGGAGAGCTCAACAAGAATGCAGCTGCAGGCAAATCTATATAGGGGCAATCGGGGCGGACAAACTAGCTGCCGAGCGATATCAAATAAGGAAGGAAACAAACAAACAAAGAAAGGAATCCTATGACGCCAGCACGCGCACGGCGTAGCGCATGTAACGGGCAGTCCCATAACAATAGTAGCTTACTTACTACTTATTATAGCACCGTTACGCGTAACCTAGATAGTAAGCTTGGTTAGGGGTTTAGTTAAAGACTTAGCACGTATATAATTGTTTGGACCCATTTCATTCACTCTTTCCCATTTTGGGATTAGCGCATACGCGCTCCATAAGAGTTACCACCAATATGTAGAATAGACCTCTTCTCCCTCTAGACACCAATAACACAACTAATTAAGCAATTGCTATACCGTAGCTACCAAAGTGCTACCAACACTAATCAGTAATCACAGATTAGGAGACAGTACTATTTTAAAGAGAAATTAACTACGAAAGGCCCACCTACCTGTACAGAGAACCCTTGTGTAAGATTTACTAGGGAATACGCGTTAAGAAGTAGACGCCTACCTATACTTATATTTCTACGACTTAATTCATATTTAAAGATTCAAAGGCCTGCCTATGCTCATCTTTCTATATCGCGTCCATTACGTATTCGCGGCACCTGCGCGTCTTACTGTTTATCGCAACCTATAAACTTAATACGGCCTCTATACCGACAACTTTCCCTCCCTCTATACCTCCGAAAACCCTATAGCAACCAATTCTGCCTCCCTCCTTACCTCCTCCCATATAATAAATATGAGCTATAGCGGACTAGTTAGCAAAGCCAGAGAACAAGGATTAGTAGCCTAACGGCTTTAATCCCATAAATAAGGAGAAAGATAAGAGAGATGCTTTTATAAGACATAAATGCTGGGTCTATAACCAATTATAGTTATAAAATAGTGATCTCTGGGAGTAATTCAAAGAAGACTTTAATAAATGGACGGCATAGCTATTTAATAAAGTTAATAAAATATACTTACATAATTTACAAAGTGCTCTGCGTAAGTATAGAGTTTGGGTATATAAGTTAAATCGCCCTCCTAAGCTAAACAACGCACTGTATAAATGCCTTTAGGAGGAAGAGCTAACTGCTTAGATAATACTAGAGATTTAATAAATAATACCAAAGGATAGAGAATTTAAGTTAAACCTTATAGTATATATACTAAAGACAGGCGGAGTTAAAGTATAAGTTAGCAACCTTAATAATGTCAAACAATAACCTACGCAACACTAAAACTTACCTCCTCTACTCTTACTAGTAGACCGTACTGCCAGAGATATCATTTCCCTTATAAAGTTAATTACAGTAGACAATAAATACAGCGGTTAGAATAATAACTTTAATATTAAACTTAATATCTTTAAGAATTACTATAAGCAACTTAATATTACTAATAACGTAACAAAGGCAAAGGCATATTCTAACATACTAAAGGATAATGCTCTTAACCACTTCTTTACAAATTAAGCATTATATAGAGAAAGTACACCTACTTTTACTTAACTTTGCGGTGCAACATAAGCCTATTTTAAGAACGATAACTACCACCGCTCTTAACTTTAGTTATTCAACAGCCTTATACTAAAGGAAGTTATATCTTGACTAGAGAATACGGCCAAATAGAAGAAGAAATGCCTTAATATCTTAGTTAGAGACCTCTGAAAAGCACAAAACGGCGCTAATAAGACTATAAAGGGTAACGCCGCTTTATAACAGCGCTTAATTATTACGTATTAAGACGACTTGGCTTATAGTTATATATGCTTTTAACCACCTAATATATTACTAGCCTTAATTAACTCTCTTTAAAGCTTAATTGTTACCTACAAGAGAAGTTACCTACTGGCTATAGCTACCTATATTACAGGAGAAGATAAAGAGGAAGAAGCGTACTATATAGACCACCGATATGTTTGTAATAATAATAATTATAATAATCGTAGTACCTTGCGATTTTAACGCTTTCCGCGATACCCTTAAAATCGCAATATTTAATACCTTTAAGAACAATACCTTTAAGACCAAAATTCTTAATTCCGTAACCCTCGTGACTTATAAGTCAAGAGATGCTTTATTTATAAGAAATAAGGCTATTAGTCTACTAAACACTTAAAAGAAGAGCAAGAAGATTAGAAAGAGAAGTATAGATATAAATACAGCTGTACCTTTAATTGGAATACTGCCTAATGGATTACCGAATACGAAGGCACCGAAGATAATAATAATTTTAATAACTTTTAGACCTTCGTACTTAATCTTAAAGAAGATACTAAACACGCTAAATACTTTATATTATTAACAGTTAAGAAGTTAAGCAACCTTATAACTTAATATATACTTACAGGAGTAGTTCCTAATAAGTCTACTTTCCCTTTTATATATTTAACCACCTCTAAAGAGACCTCTTAATACAACTCTAACAAATAGTACGGTATTATAATTAACATAGGAGCAGCAAGAGCATTAACTGCTAGATTTAGCCAATATCTTATATATAAGAAGACCGTTAACTTAATAGCCACACTTAATACTTCTAACGCTGGCGCCATTAAGGTTAAGTTCGGAATTGGCTTAACATTATTAGTAGATTCTCTTAAAGTGCAATTACTAGTAGGAGAGATTGTATTTTATATTATATGCGCTAATACCCCATTTCTTATAAGCCTATGAGATCTTAACTCTCTAGGTTGCTACTACAATAATCTTACCAATAAGGTAGTAACTCCTATATCAACAATGCCAGTGGTACGACAGTTCGGTCACCCCTTCCTACTATAGGGAAAGACTCTACAGCAATTTATTACTGTATTAATTACATTAACAGTATGCTATTTAACGGCAATAGAGTTGTTATAATTACACCATCGTTTCGGCCATCCTTTAGTTGGGAAGTTATATGCTCTACTTAAGCGTTTAGGTTATAATATTGATAAAGAGATAATTAAGAAGCTAACTAAGTACTATTGCTATTATTAAAAGCACAGCAAATCCCTATATAGATTCAAGTTCAAGCTTTCTAACAATTTGGACTTTAATTATACGGTATTCGTTAATATCTTCTATATTAACGGCAAGCTAGTACTCCACGTTGTTAATAAGGCTATAGGATTTACCGCTACCCAATTTCTAAAAGATATATCTATAAAAACCACCTGGAAGGCTCTTTATACTTATTAGCTTAATACTTATCTCAGTCCCCCTAATTTAGTTATACACGACGCCGGCACTAACTTTAACAGCTATAAGTTTTATCAAAACGCCTCTATAGTTGTAATAAAAACCAAGTGCGTGCCCATTAAGGCTTATTAGAGTATTGGAAAGGTTAAATAAGGTTATATAACCCTTCTTTACGCCTATAAGATTATTCAAGAAGAGATAGGTTTAGATATCTTAAAGGAGGCATATTTATAGATAGCTATTAAGGCGTTAAATAATTCTATAGGCCTTAACGGCTTGGTACCAACTCTACTGGTATTTAGTGCTTTCCTATAAATATTAGATAGTAACGTACTAGCACCATTAATTTAACAACGTGCTATCGCCATATATAAAGCAATGGAAGAGATCACGAAGGAAAGAGCTAAGAGAATAGTTAACAACGCACTTAACACTTAAAACGGTCCTAATATAGAAGCTTTATATAACCTGCCACCTAATTCCCTAGTGCTTATATACAGAGAGAAAGGAGGCTAGAAAGGCCCCTTCCCATTAATTAGAATTACTGGTAAGACTTATAAGGTTAAACTTTTATCTAAAGTTACCAATTTCCAATTAACTTATGTTAAGCTGTATTATAAAGAGAGTACAGTTGGAGACTCTAAGGGAGATTAATCTAACGGAGAGCAAGTCGATAAAGGAGAAGAGGAGTAAAAGGTACCAATTTGGCGACTATAACGCAACCGCTAGTAACCTAAACGATTTTGTAGACCTAATGTTACTGTCTATATAGCAATTCCATCATATACTAACTCCTATACGAAGGAGATTAATAGCCTACTTAAAAAGGACGTATTTTGAATTGCTAATACTTCTATAGTACCAAAAGGCACCTGTATATTTAACTCCTAATTTATTAATAATATTAAGAACAAGGGCACCAATTAAGCGTTTAAGAAGTCACAATTAGTTATACAAGCCTATAACAATTAGGAGAAGGAATTAGTGTTAACACAGTTACTTACTATTTAACAATTAAGTTAACGAATTATACTCGCACTTACACCTTCTCTTCTTAAGAAAGGCACCTCCCTATACCTCTATAACATCTTATAAGTATACGTACAATCTACCACTCTTTTAAATCGTGATTTCTATATTCGCCTACCTCCAGAACTCTTAGATATCTTACAACTCGGCAATAATACTATTATAAAGGTAATTAAGCCTCTATACAGTATCCCTAAGGCTGGCAACTATTGGTTCTTAATATACCACCTTTACCATACAGAGAAGCTTAAGATAAAGGAGTCTACCTACAACCCTTACCTTCTCTACACGCACAAAGCCGGAGTAGGAATTGTTGGCCTCCAGACCAATAATACTCTATTTATTAGAAATAAAGAGTTTGCACAAAATAAGAAAATTAATCTTATAAACGCTAAGTTTATAGTAAAGGAACGTAAGAAACTCATAATAAGTACTCTAATTAAGTTTAATGGCGGTTAAATTACTCTTAATAACAATAACTCTATTATATTTAACTAAATACACTAGTGCAAGAACTTAAACCTTGTTAACCTTAAGACTACCAATCTTACGAGTTTAAGAGGCATTAAGAGAGTTGCGGTTACCCTAAAAGATTAATATATTACTTAACGCGTAAGAGGAGCGTATATTACCTCTATATACCAACCAGAGTCTTTATTTAATCTTTTCTTTATGGCTTAAGTTACTAACCTAAAAGAAGGTGACGCAAAAAAGCTAAATAAGCGTTTATAATGGCAAATTAACAATAAGTCAAGAGGCCTGCAATTTGTACCTTTAAACCTCCAATTATCTAAGATTATGGTATTTATAGATGCCTCTTTTGCTAACAACGCTAACAACACCTTATAAATTGGCTTTATAATTGCAATTGCTAACAACAGTGGTAGTACAAATATTGTTTATTAGTCCTCTATTAAGTATAAGAGGGTTACTCGCTTAGTTCTAGCCTTTAAACTATACGCAATGGCTCACGGATTCAATTACGGCGCGGTCTTAAAGTCTATAATAGAGAAGATCTTGCAGGTGGAGCTCCTGCTTATACTCTATATAGATTCCAAGTTGCTATACAAATACCTTGTTAAGTTAGGAAGTACTTAGGAGAAGAGATTAATAGTTAACTTAATATACTTGCGCCAATTATATAAGAGACGCATAATTACGGAGATTAAATAGATTAACGGCGACTTAAACCCTATAGACGTAATAACAAAAGTAAACGCTTATAACGCATTAAGAAACCTTATTAACACAAATATAATTAACTTAAATACGAAGGAATGGGTAGAGAGAGGTTAAGTAGTTAGTAAGAAATTAAGTGAACGTAGAATGCAGAGACTGGAGTTGGATTTTAATATCACGTACGGTATGTTACATGTACGGGTTATTAGGCCAATCACATAGAGAGTTGCTAGTATTTGGACCCATTTTATTCACTCTTTCCCATTTTGGGATTAGCGCATACGCGCTCTATAAGAGTTACCACTAATATATAGAATAGACCTCTTCTCCCTCTAGACACCAATAACACAACCAATTAAGCAATTGCTATACCGTAGCTACCAAAGTGCTACTAACAATAATATATCTTTACCTCTTATATATACCTCTTCTTCTTCTCCTTAGCTTAGTATCTTTATAATATAGTATTTATTTAAGCTTTACTTTAGAGGCATTTATTTAAGCCGTTATCCCTTACATGGATAGATACGCTCTATAAAATGCGGCCCGTGCGCATATACAAAACTTTGCAAGCAGTATCTTAGCTACGCCTGCATAACTACAATATCTCGCAGTCAGCGTGCACGGTCCACATTTTATACGACCCTATCCATACAAGGGATACTACTAGTAGTAAATATACTAGCTTGCCTAGCGTTAGCTCTAAGTGCTTTAAAAGCTACTATAAAGAAAGTAATAGAAAAGAAAGCCCCGCCTAAGGCTAGAATAATTCCCTTTTAGTAGCTGTTAGGTAAAACCTAAGTAGATAGTTATATAGCTGCGAGGTACAAGCGACTTGTATATGACTCGCCTATAAGGTATGTGCGTTATACATACCTAGGGAAACCCCTTCCTTACTTTATATATAGACTTCTCCTTTCCCTTAAGGATTTGTCTATCTATATAATATGCCCTATTATTCTATTAATTGGACTCTCTATTTATATCCTTACCTTATATTTAAATCATTACTAATCCCCTAAGAGGATAGCTGGTTTAATTTTTCTATAATCCTTAATATCTCTAAAGATAAGATTAATGCCTATATTTAACGGTAATACGCTCGTAATATAACGGCAAAACGCTTTAAAATATAGTGCAGATAAAAACGCTAGAAGTACACTCGTCCTCTTGATCTGACATCCTGGTTCGTTGGATTCCAGGCGAGCATGCATAAATTTCCTTCAAGACGCAGAAATCCTTCGGTCACTTGGCTAGTCTCGTCTAGGTTGCCTGAGCATCAATCACATTTACTAGCGCTCAGCTATCGCCGTCAAGCTTTGACGCTAGCTGAAATTGATGCTACCATCCATTGCGGCCAAAGACCATGAGGGTGCATGATAGACTTCAGAGCGGGAAGGCCCTAGGTCATTCTGGCTCTCTGTGATTCACCGACCAAAGGAGGAAATATGGAAGGCAGGATCTCCGTAATCCCGCTAGATATTTGTCTTTGAAACGGTATTGAACTTCCAGTGCCATGTCGTATAACGCAATTAGTTCGTCGTGGGGGAAGGTTAGATCACCTTTGGAATACATGGTCATCACCTGGTACCAGAACTCGTAGAGGACCAGACCCGGTTGTTCTTCACCGTCTTTTCCGGTATAGATTACCGCATCAAGAACTAGAGGTAAGATGTCGAAGTGCCATCATTGATTGCGCTCGAGTAGTTAGGTGTTCAGGGATACCATTCGGGTACATTTCACAAGACTCCAGCTCCTGGCATTCCCAGAATATTTGATCCTTTGCAAAATCAAGTACGCGAGGAGCTAGTAAACGCTCCTGCATACACCATGCTCGACAGGTTAGTGGAGATTCTTCTGTTTTATAATGCCATGATTGAGCTGTTTCATTGACGTAGAATTGCTTCTCATTAGTGGTGTGCCACTTGATAGTCAGTCCAGAAAGTTTGAGCGTTGGAGGTCTTGCATGAAGAAATATGAGGAGTTCGAGTGTTTCTTAGCGTGCCTGGGTGGGCTTTGGCAGTGGGCTTGCTTCGGCCGCTTAGGTTCCCCGGATTTTGTGCATGACCGTTCACGACAGTGGCGCGCTTGATACCTTCGCATTTACTAAACCTCTTTTCAAATTATGAAATGAAGCTCTTTTCTTAAGTCTAGTAAAGAATCTCTGATTCTGGCCTCACCGGTTGAAATCCCTCAATCTGAGAACTCCGCTTTAGACACCAACACGTTCTCTGACAAAGGTGGCCGCCATAAATGTGTCACTACAATGCAGGCAAGCTTAGAGTAGTTGGAAGCCTCCGTCCTCATCCTTCACGAACTCATTTCGGAAGAGCTCCTTTAGCTCATCGAGTGCCAGATTCTTCAGGCTCTGCTCACAAGGTCCACATTCCACATGCTGTACGAAGGCGCTGAATAGCAGAAATCTTTCTTCACACCCACAGCAAAAGAAAGGCCGAGGTTCCTCTCCGTGGGTCTTTTTCAAATCTTTGCCATCATAGAGGTCAAGGAGATAGTCAGGATCGATAAATGAAACACCAAACCAGGATGCTAGTAGCTTGTTGAGCTCCATTGTGTCAATGAGACAGGGACAAAACCCGGATTCAAGATGAAGTATCATACCAGAGGCAGTGCGGTAGGTGCCATCGCAGGCCCAACAGGCGATGTTAGTGGGTGCGTGTGTGAGCATGTGCTTTTGATTCGTTAGCTTACTCACATAAATTACATCAGTTCAGCTACTAGTCTCACCTGCTTGCGATTGTTGGCATTAAGACTGTGCACGCCGCAGATTTCACACCTAAAAGTAGCTGTCTTGTGAGCGCGAGACTTGCTCAGTGATAGGAATAATTCTCCACATCCGCCACATTGAAAATGAATCGTCTTTAAATGGACGATCAGTTCATAGTTGCCGATGCCGTCGAATTCGCAGTTCGGAATCATGCAGTGACGATGTCGCGATGTTTTTTCCCAGTGTTTATCGCGCGCGGCCTGGCTGGAGAAACGCCGATTGCATGTTTTGCACCAAACGTGTTTGCTTGAGCTGGAAAGGTGCCTCTTCAGACCAGAGGAGGAGTAGAATGTGATGAGGCAAAGCTTGCAGCTGTTCCTGTGACCAAAAGCATTCTCGATGTGATTTTGAAGCCCATTGCGGTCCTTGAAGGGTTTGCAGCATAGGGAGCACCAGAATTTGGACGCTTTCCTGGCGGAATTTTGCTGAATCGGTTGTGTTGACTGGACGCTCGCTGTATTGCGATTGTTCCCCGAGAACCTAGAGCCCAAGAGGTTGTCTGACTCCATCGATGTGCGTACGGAGAGTTTGTTTTGTCGATATTTGTCGCCGTGATAGCAGCAAAAAGGAATCCGTCATTTTTACGAGAGGGGAGCGAATTGTGGCCTGGAATGAGTGAAGCGAAGTATGAACAATATTGAAGCATAAGGTGAGTAGAGTTCAGGAAAGTCTATGTGAACCCTTAAGGCTGAAGTAGCATCCTACCATCTAGTGATCTGTGTACTGGCAAAATGATAATTGGGCATCTCAATTTATTGGCTTTGCTCTTATCGATAACCTTAGGACGAATTTTACCAGGCGAAGATACACGAGGCCATATTTTAATTCTCGGAGCTAATAGACCATTGGTTACTTGAATACCCCAAGAGAGAGGGCTAAAGTGGCTTGGCAAGAGCAGTTACAGAAGTTCCTACATAATTTGTTACCCAAGGAGCTTGCCGTGCTTGGCTGGAAAGAAAATGCATTTCGGTTAGAATGGCGAACATGGAAGAAAGTGGCAGGCGAGGAGGGGTACTTGGTGGTGGTGCTCTAGGCCTTTGCGGTGTTTTTCCGATTATATGAGCGGGGAGAAAGAAAATCCTGACATGGCAGGAGCATCTTGTGCATGATTAGCCGCCGTGCAGTAGGAAGCCATACTGGCACCGACACCACTTAAACCTACGCCTGCGCCGCATACCCGACCATGCGGTCCCCTCGCAGCCTTTATTTGTCCCCTTCTTCATTTTTCTTCCATCGTTCCCACCTGGGTCCGGCTTTCTCATGACAGTCGTCTAGCACGCTGTGCGTTGTAGCGTTATAGGGTTATATTCATCCCCGGTATTTCCCCCAGAGAAATCTAGATATGTCCGCCGCGGTCGCGCCAAAACTTGTGGCAGCAAACCGTGGTAACAGTGTTACCAGAGCCGGTGACAGTTCCCGTTAGGGAGAAATGGCTTTCCCGCCCCCATCGAACAGCAAAGCCTGACCGGAAACACTAGAAATACCAGAGACACCAAAGACACCAGAGACACCGGGGACCACGAAACGCCAGTCCTGGCTCCTATCTAGGAAATGGCTACCCATTGCTGGAATTATTACTCTTCTACTTATTGCCATCATCTGCGCTGTCGTCGCAACGCTCCTCCATCGACGAGAAGCGACAAGAAAAACTTATACAACACCCTTTAGGGTTCGCTCCTTTTAATAAGCGCTCAAAACTAACTTCCCCAATCCCGCAATTCTAAAACATAACGGCACCTGGTATGTCTTTGCAACAAACAATACTGCCGGCGTCCTCCACTAACCAGATAATAAGACAATGGCAGATTATGGCAAATCACACGTACAATTTGCCACGCCTTCAGACTTTGACACTTAGACGCTTCACAATTATACCGAAGACCTGTTACCCACGCTGGGAGACTGAGTTGCAATGGGTTGCTTGAATGTGTCAGAAGTCAACGCAACAATTCTGTTTAATGCGCCTGCAAATAACGTCAACTCTGCAAACCCAGCCCCCCGCCCAAACGTTTGGGCACTAGATCCCCCCCAACGACCACTCGGTGGCAAATTCGTACTATACTACTCCGCAACTGCGGCAAATGCCTTGAGAAATCATTGTGTCGGTGCAGCTTTGCAGACGTGCCGCAGGGCCCTTACAGCCCGTTGCCCACTCCTCTTGCCTGTCCCACGGAGCTCGGCGAGCCATCGATCCATCCCCTATCATTAACATGGACGGAACAATATACGTGGCATACAAGGTTGATGGGAACAATTACGGTCATGGAGGTATCTACGGAAATACAGTTCCGCCTTTGGTGGATACTCCGATCCTCCTTCAACGCCTGGCGGAAGATGCTACCAAGCCTGTGAGACCGCCTGTCGATGTTATGGATCGCACGCGTGACGATGGTCTTCTTGTCGAAGCGCCGACGCTTGTATGGAGCGACGAGGGTGTGTATTTCCTCTTCTTTGGCTCAGGGTGTACACGTATGCCGACTTATGACCTCGAGTATGCCACTAGCACGAAATCAATGGCCCATACAAGCGTGCCTCCAGACCGTTATTGATGACGAGGGATTGGGTCCTTCTAGCATCGGGCAGCGTATCTGTAAGACGCGATGAGAGCCGATGGCGCATGGCGTTTCATGCAAGGGTCGTGACACCATTTGGTGGTGTAAGAGAAATGTTCACAACAGCATCGATTTTGAATGGGACGACTGCCGCTTTTGACTGGTCTTAAAAACGATCAAACTTTGCATAGGGAACGGAGTTCTTGCAGCATTTAGCCCGGCGTCTGGAAGTTAATCGCATCTCTGAAAATCTGGCATATTGGTTAATTATTTTTTCAGCAGTTCCATAATTTCGTTGACAATTGATGCTATTTACTCTTTGCAGCATCAAAACATTACTATCATGGTCGTCTTGATGTTTGAAAGGCTTGTAGAACAAGTGTTCGATCGTCGTCGTACAACTTCTGTCTTGCCTCTTCTTCCGCCTTTGCTATTCTACGGGCTTCAATCGAGAGTGTCTCCCATCGTTGTCTTTCTTTCTCTCTGCGTGAGTTTTCTCTCTGATCTCTCTCGCTAAGCCGTTGTTCGAATGATACGGGTGATTCTACTGGTAGCTGTCAGCGGGTTATTCTCTTAGCCCTGGAGTTACTCTCCTTACCATTATCTGAGCTGTCAAGATCTTTTGGCCCGAAGGCACGGGCCATCCAACTATTTACGCGTTCTTTTGACTGGTTGACCTTCTGTCCCACAGGCCCAAGAAGCACAATGCGATGAACATCTGACGTCTCTGACATCTCCGAACTAGAACATGTCAAGTCGTCTAGATGTTGGGTGAACACATTCAAGGACTCAAGAGAGTCCTCACCAATGAGAACGTCAGCAACCAGGTCCTTCAAGATGTGGAGTTCAACCATTAAGACATTGCGGTACTGCCCGTTGTCGTCTCCATTCTTAGCCAATTCCGATGCACTGTTAGATGTAGAAGCATCTTCCGCATCGCTGTCAGGCGGTTGCTCTGATGGAAACCCTCCCCCGGAGACGGGATCAGGAGAAATAATACCCATTTCAATACCGCAGGCACCAATATACAATTGTGCGCGCACCATTCCACATGTCTGACCAATGCTGCCGTCCGCAAACATAACATTCATCTCTTTTGGTTCAATGGAGAAGCCTCGTTGCTGTGCATAGGCTTTGGATACGAGATCCACCTCCGAGCCACTATCAGCAATAACCTGAACTTCTTCTCCATCTAAAGAACATAACAGTCGTTGTTTTTGCTTTCCAATAGCCCGAACTCGAAGCCACGGTGGCGCTGAAAGGGTAAGATTGACCAGCCTATTGCGGTACTTTGTCAACGTCTGAGTCTTTTCCAGGAAGCTCATGCACATTATGAGAGGCGATGCTAATGTCCGAAAGACATAGAAAGTGCACAAAAGATTCGAAGGTCCGAGGTGGGACTCTGTCCCAAAACCACAAGCGGACATAGTGCGTCCGCAGCAACTGACCACTTTTCCATTTGCCATCCTGAAAGCCCTCTCTTCGCTTTTATCGATTTGCAGGCCCAGCTTCAAAGCCAGTTCTTGAGAAATCACATTCTCTTCACACCCGGTGTCCGGGCTTGCCATGACTGTAGCCTGGCTCTCACCCATTTCGAAGGTTATGGGTAATCCCTTCCGCGTCGATACTTTCGGGATTATTCGGGCCTTGGGCCGCTCTGGATTAGGTGCAGAAATCTCAGTATCAGTCCTAAAAAGTTTTCAGAAACCGATGACTGAGTTTTCAAAGGATAGATCAGATTTAACTTACCATCCATGGCTGCCAATTCCTTGGAGTCTTCTATTTCTCTCACAACCCAATTCGTATATTTCCGCGTCCATTCCTCTAATGATTTCCATTGACTTGTCAATGGAAGCTCTGAATTTATTACCTTCACGCTGCCACCGGTTTATGCGCTCAACTTCTGCTGCACGGCGTCGCATTTTAGTATCGATCCTTTCACAAAGCTTGCACTTCTGGCCGACTGGGACCGTTTGCATTATTAGCTTCATTCCGCACGTCTCTCCTATCCTGTACTCCCGATTGCAATGCTGTCGGAAGTGACCCCATTTCCAATCTCCACACGCGAATCGATGTTGGTCGAAGAAACACATTGAAAAACCTTTGCCGAAAACAAAGCCTTGCTACAGGATTTATAGAATCCTACACAGACTAGGCGATACAGTTCAGCATTTGTATGCATCGTCAATCGCGTTTGCTCACCAATGCCTACAGATCTTAATCTTAATACACGCTCGTGCACCGTAAAGAATGGAAGAGTTATTGAGAGTGCAAGGCTCAAACTTGACATTAGAGAAAAACAATACGGTTGATCTGGGAGTTCTGGGAACTTGGGGGATAAAACCACCAGGGAGCGACACATCCAGATTCCGTGCAGACCAAGGCCGTGTCCCATACAGCCAATCTAATTTCACCTGTGTGCTCAGCCTTGCATAAACAGAACGGGCACCCGCATAGCTCGTAGCTCACGTGACTTGGATTCTCCAATGAAACCTTGAAAACCCGGAACCATCCTGCAGGTTGACGCGGGACGTCAAGTGAATCTCGTGGCTGATAAGAAACCCCGGCAGATTTGCCTCGTATAAGCAGCCAGACCGGTGAAGCAGGGAGCGTAAAAGTCCGTCTCAGCAGTTAAGAACATTCAGAAAGATATGGATATTGAAGTCACAGGCATGGCACATCATCACTTAACTGGGTTTCCTTCTCTTGCTGCGTTCATTGCCAGTGACCAGGACAAGACCGCAGCCATTTTCAAACGCTTCGATCGCTTAGCGGCTCGCAATCTACTGCATCTGCAGAGTGAACTTGCAGAGCTTCAAGCCAGACAGGACAAACTTGATCAGCAAGAACTGAGCAGGGATCTTCAATCAAAGCAGTGTTCCCGAAACTGGGCTGACTTCTGCACCGCAGCAGCGTCGGAAGCAAGGCAAAAGGAAAGAATGGAGTTAGCTCAGAACATCAGAGTTACTCTGAAAGAGTACCGTAAGATGCTCGGCAGCCAATGAAAAAAACCTCTCAGACTCGGAGACACTAACCGGGGCAGGGAAATCACTGCTATTCGAAAGCACTCTCGCCACCTTACCGCCACCTACGAAGAGAACCCTGGAAGCTTTTCGCTGGCACTTCTTCAATGGAGACCCTACCGGACCTGACGGCTTCCCGACACTTGGTGGTCACAGCTGTGACCTCTTTGACGATGCAGATGACCTCGTGGTCCTAAGAATGACTGAGGACCAAGACCGGCTGACTACATTTGTTCAAAACCATTTGACGTTTCTTTTCCAGGCACGCTTCCATCGAATTATCAGGCTTCTCCCACATAACTGACCAATTCGTAGACCTATACTAGGAACGGCATGATTGCCTATGCCTCCGATCAACGCATCGCACGATTTGTAGCCATATTAAGCATCATTCTCGCCGCAGTGCTGCTCATCGGGGCTATTGTGAGCTTATACGTCGTCAAGTCACCAAACAAAAAATTGGGAATGATAGCCGCCTTCACTATCATATTTGCTAGTAGCATTGGGATTCTTACCAATGCGCGGAGAGCGGAGTTGTTTGCTGCCACAGCCGCGTAAGTAGTGCAAACCTCTTCTGTCACTTATGTACTTTTATCCTTAGAGAAAGTTTATAGCTGATAATTCGGCTCGCAGATATGCCGCGGTACTTGTAGTCTTTGTCAGTGGGAATTTAGGTGGAAATGTAGGAAATTCAGGCACTTCGGGGACCTGAAGAGCAGTTTTACTTGGCCAGATGACGTCACATGCTAAAAAAATCTCCACGCCGTTATTTGCTGTTAGCAACTTATTACTCCTAGGTTGTGCTATCTCACTGGACTTAACTTTTTAGCAATAAATAGGTGGTATATATATTAAAATTTCGCGGTAACTTACGAACTAATAGCGTCCCTACAATCTATTCTATGCAGTAGCAAACCAACCACTTCAAGGAAGAGCAGCAGGTTAACGTCTACTTCTACGAACACCCCACAGCCCCAATCTCCAGCCTATTTATTGTCTTCTTCACCGGATTCGCTAGTTGTCGTACAGTCGCCACTTGAAGATTCCACTACGTCGCCATCTACATCTTCCGCCACAGCCTCAGGAATTTCTGTCTCCAACCATGCTGGTATTTTCCCGCCAAACAGATTCCGGACTGTGACTCTATTCTTTTGATGTCGTTCTTTGGCCCATTTGATCGTGTATCGAGTCAGGCGTTGTACCCGACTCTGCGAGATTTTTCTTCATTGGACCGCTATGAGGATCTTGTTCGCCCTGGGGCTGTTCACGACTACTTGTGCAGCTGATGAAAGTGGGGCACTGCAATTCTCGTGATAGTCATTTCCATTATTTTCACTGTATTTATCATCTTCATTACCCTCATTACCTTCATCTTTATCATATTCTCCCAGTAGAGGTGGCGTTAGGGACTGAGATGGAGAAGCCAATGGAGATGGACAAAGAACAATCCCTTTCTCGATATTTTCGATGAATTTTCGGCGTTTGTCTGCAACACTAGGCGGTGGATACACCGAGAAAAGCCCAGATGAGAACCGGCTTTCACATCTTCTCAACTCAAGCTTTCCGTCAGGGACGGAAACGTGCTCTGTCAAACCCTCAGTGGACATCATTTCCTTTTGTGCCTCTTTGGACAGCAGATCAGCTGTTTGCTGCGTATCGGTCGGAGAGAGCTTCGCCTTTGCTTTTCTCTCTTTAGCTGGTGGCTGCATTTTCAAGTTAGCATTGTCATCCTGGGTGCTCTTGCCTTTATGCAGCCTTTTGATTCCTGTTTCCTTTATCGATCGTTTGTTTTGGGCTCGTGGAGGGGTTTGCGCCAGAAAGACTGTCTTCTGCGGGATGATTAGGAGGTTTAACGTTCCTCTTAGGGCGTTCAGAATAATTAAGGGGTCGTTCGGTTGCAGCTTCAGATTGAATCTGAAGGCTTCGGAACAGAACCGATCTGAAGCTCAAATCTGATTCTGACGCGATCGTTCGGTCAATCTGACGGCTTTCTGGTCTGAAGCTCCTCCGGATCACTAAACGCGTCAAATTTGAAAGCTATACCGTATGTAGTAGTTAAACCGAGGCTCTTGGCGTTAGTTTAATAAGGAGCTCGAAGCTCCTTATTTTAAGGCCATTGCTAGTTACACACCCCCTAATTACTGCGCGTACACCCCCTAATTAATACGCGCACACCCCCCGCCTAACAGGCTTAGATCCTTCCTCTTTAGGTTAGAAAATCATGTGTGTTTGACTTGTATGTATCTGCATCGCGAAAATTAAACTTTTAAAATGCAACTTCTATAACTATACCACCACAATTAAGTCTTAATTTTAACTATAGTATAACTTATAGAGTTTAAATAAGAGCTAGAATGCGCCAAAGGACCCCTTAGTAAAGTCTTGCTGAAAGGGCAAGGCCCCACGACCGCTGTAAGCCTGTGAAATATTGCCGCCAACACCTAGCATGCCATCAGCGGAGGCGTATTAGCTTCTACCACCATTCTCGCCACCTGTAATACCACTCGTAATACTACCTACATGCTCCTGAGTCGATTGATTGGATTGCACAGTGACTTGTGAGGCAGTGCACGAACTAATTTGGCTGCTGCCACCTCTGCTTGTTGTTTGCGAGCTGCCCGGTAGTGGCTGCTTGTTAGTTTTTGAGCGAACTTTTGACACCGCATAGCCCTAGCCTTTTGCGAACTTGCTGATATCATCAAAGGCAAAGTTTGCGCAATCGTATAGCTTCAACGGAGGTGGGTTGAGAGCCATGGTAGATGTAGGGAAAAGTTTGCAAATGCGAGGTGTTGATTTGGGTATGCAGTTGCGCACGTACACACGTGACGTTCTGACCTGAAGAGGAAGGATCTAAGCCTGTTAGGTGGGGGGTGTGCGCGTATCAATTGGGGGGTGTATGCGCAGCGATTAGGGGGTATGTAACTAGCAGTGGCCTTAATTTAAAGCTAATATATTAAAATAACTAAGAAACTGGTAAGCGGTATAATATAAAACTAAGAAAGGAAAAAAGAGATCTTTTTAAATTTAAAATATAACGTAGGTAACGGGGTTTTGACCGGTCCCTGGGTTTTGACCGAACTAGCAGACCGCTTGCTCTTTCTGGCTAGCTTATTACCTAAAAAAGTATACTGCCGCTCTAGGGGCCAACATTGACTTTCTCAGCTGCTTTCCGCGCCTCAACTCCACGAAATATACCACCAATCTACACCTATGCCTCGCTGGCCTCGAGCACTAGATGCGGAAGATTGTATGCAAGCTGCTCTGACTGCCTGGCAAGCAGGCGGCTTGTATCGCAGCCCCAAAGCCTGCGCGAATGCCCATGGAGTTTCTCCCACTACCTTTTAAAAACGACTCCACGGTAAACACCAATCTCACTAAGTCGCCCACACCAACCAATACTGTATAACCCCTGCTAGCGAGGCAGCAATTATTCAACACTGTATATATCTTACTAAAGCCAGGTTTCCATGTCGATTCTATACAATTCGGACAATTGCTACCCTTATCCTTCGGCAAGAAAACTCCAGCGTCCCTTACTATCACGAAATTGCGCCACTAGGTAAAAATTGGATATAATCTTTCCTAAAACGCTAAAAAGAGCTTTAGACTTACTATATATAATTAATTAGCTTAGAACGCGCTATTACTGGCAATAATCCTACTCTAGTTAAGGGGTTTTTTATCGATTACTCTAGGGCTAAAACTCAGTATAATATTAATAACGCGGATATATAGAATATGGATAAAACTAGTTATGCTATAGGCTTTGCTTATAGTGCCAAAGTAGTTATATTAAGAGGCAATATTATCAATTTTAAGACAATTGACGGCTCTAGGGAGTGGGTCTCATAGATTAATATAATTAGTATATATAGGCAGATAATTCCACCGTTTATTATTTTTAAAGGACGCCAGCATATAGAGAATCTATAGTAGGAAGTGGAGGAAGCTATAGGCGAGTATATAATTGCGATAAGTAAAAATAGATGGTTAAATTAAGAGCTTAGAGTACGGTGGCTAGAGCATTTTAAACGCTACACCTAACAAACTAAGGCATGGCAGAGGGCAGTAAAAGATGGAAATAATAGTAAATACAACGGCTATTAACTTCTAGTTATGGACGGCCATAGTAGCCATATTAATATTAAGTTTATCAAGTTCTGCTAGTCAAAAAAGATTGTACTAATTTGCCTACTACTGTATTTAACGCACCTCCTCTAGCCCTTAGATCTGGTTATTTTTTTAGTTCTTAAGCGGCTCTATTTATCTAAAGTTAATAAATATGCAGCGCGTAGTATTACTGGTATTAGTAGAGACTATTTTCTACAGATACTAGGTGAGATTCAGCTGCAGGTATATACCAGACAGTTAATCACAAGCGCTTTTAAGGCTATAGGCCTCCTTCCTTTTAACCTAAATTAAGCCCTTATGCGCTGCTCCAAGCAGCCTATATCTATTAAGCCATTAACGCCTCCACCTGGCCATATAGAGGCGACAATCCTATCCTCCCCTATGCATCCTCCTTTGCCCAACAGTGAGTACGCTTAAGCTCGGTATACGTATACAATCCTTTATCCGGAAACTACGCTAGAGGCAATAAAGGCAGTTGTCTTAAAATTAATACAACACTTACAATCTCTAGAGGAGGGCCTTAAGCTTATACAAGTTAAAAATAATGATCTTCGGCAACATACGGAGGAGAGAAAGGCTAAGAAGAAGCGTAAATGGAATATGCTCTCTACCAAATTAGTTCTTACTTTAGAAGCAATAAAGGAGCTTACTACTACTAGAGAGGCCGCTTAGAAGGCTAAAGAGCAAGCTAAGCTTACTAGGAAACAGCTTAAGAAGGATTATTAGGCGGTAGTAGAGCTTGCTAAGGAGCAGGTTAAGGCTAAAAAGGCAGCCCAGAAAAGGGTTACTAATACAAAGGAGCTGGCTAAGGTTCACCATAGGGAGGCAGGGGAGGCAGGAAAGGTAGCAAAGAAGGCGCAGAAGGACTCCCTTACTGCCGCTAGTATAGCTCACAGAAAGTATACTAGAGAAGCTTAATTAGCAGCTACTATAGCAGCCAATTATGCAACACTAAAACAATTAACTGTGGATGAGCTCCGAAAGCGGGCGGAAGAGTCCTCTACTGCCGCCGTTATGGCTGCGGCTCTTGTTAAACAACTTTAGGAGGCCGCCAAGAAGCTAGTAGAAGAAGTTGCTCTACTAGAGGACCTACAGGAAGGGCAGGAGGACGATAATATAAGTAATTCAAGCAACGAAGAGTCCTCAGATAAGGAGTCTGAGTTAGTTAATAATATTTAGGGGTCAACTCAGTGGCCAATTAAACCCTAAAATACCAAAAATCGACTTTATATAGACTCTATTATATATTTATAGCTTTAAGACTTCTTACCAACAATGCGATGACTTGTAATGGCTTTTACTAGTTATTTACCACCAAATTAGCATTTTGGCGAATTTTGATTTTCAAATCGGTCAAAACCCAGGGACCGGTCAAAACCCCGTTACCTACGTTAGTTCTAAAGGCCTTTTTTTTCTCTAAAAATATATAAAAATTATATAACTTAAAAAATTACTTAGGAGGCATTTTTGAAGCTCTGGAAGAGCTGTAGGATTGTAAATCTAGTATATAAGTTGGTATATAACGTATATAGCTAATATAAAGCTCTAACTTACTTGAATTTGGCTCATCAATTGAGCGTTGAGATGTTGAAGGTAAAAGAGGTTGATCGAGAGTAAAGTTATTCTGGGGCGCCAAGCCCTCGCGTACGCTAGGCCGTTTTGGGATTGGCGCCCCGACCGTGCGCGCCTGGACGGTTACCCTACGATAGGAAGGCATGTAGCTTTTTGCATTTCTGTGCCTAGAAATGCACTTCCCTGCATATTGATCCGCAGCAACAACCTCTCTTCTGATAGCAAACTCTCACACTACACCCTGAACATACTCAACGATAATGCCGCCGATCCCCCTCGAATCCGCTACCCAACAGCTGCATGGCTCGATACGTGAAAGGAGGTCGGCGTGCGCAGCGATTGAGCGAATAGCTACTGTAAGACTAGCCGAGGGCGCCGCCCACAACTTGGCTTCGGCCACGATCCTAGAACTCTCGCATTCCGTCGTATTTCCATCGCTATGTCGTTCAATGGCCAGCTTTGCTCATTGACCATCCCGCCTCCTTATTGTGCTTCTGTCCCTGGTTCCTTGATCACCCTCCTGTCTTTTGCTTTGACTTTTGATCCTGCAGAATACTAATGGCCATGTTAACGGCACGAGGTGCTGTTTTGGTGCGGCGCTTTCTTGGTTAATTTGTGGACAACGCCATACACCCTGCCGAGTCGGCATGAGCCTTCAGATCTGTGTCCTTTTCTCACTCATATAATAGACCTCTCAGGCCGCAATTCCTTCTGCGTCATAATCCTACCATTTCAACCCCTTGTTGCTCTTTTCTAGCCTCACGATCATGTTCTCCCCGAAAGTACTACTGCTTGCGCCCTATATTGCGCTTGTAACTGCTCAACAACAAGCCTATCTAGGTTTCAATTCAGGCGCCACTCTCGCCGACAGCACAGCGAAGCAGCAATCCGATTTTGAGAAGGAGTTCAAGACTGCGCAAGCGCTCCATGGCTCTCCCGGCACGTTCAACAGCGTTCGGCTTTACACCAACGTCCAGGCCGGAACGACTGACACGCCAATTTCAGCCTTCCAAGCCGCCGTCGACACCAATACCACTATGCTTCTGGGGCTATGGTGCTCTGGAACGGAGACGATCACGAATGAACTGAACGCACTTCAAGCAGCCATCACAAAATACGGTCAGAAATTTGCAGACCTAGTCGTCGGTATCTCAGTCGGTAGCGAAGACCTCTACCGCATCTCCGAAAGCGGCATTAAAAACAATGCTGGCATCGGTACAGGGCCAGATGAGATCATTGCCTTCATTAAAGATGTTCGTTCCGCTATCGCCAACACAAAATTGGCCGGAAAGCCTGTCGGACACGTCGACTCCTGGAGCGCCTGGTCCAACTCCTCCAACACCGCTGTCATTAAAGCCGTCGACTTCATTGGCACGGACCTCTACCCATACTACGAAAAGGACAAGGTCAACACGATTGAAAATGCCACCGTTGTCTTCGACTACATCTACAACATGACGCTTTCGGCCGCGGGTAAGAAGCCCGTATGGATTACAGAGACTGGTTGGCCTACCAGTGGACCTTCGTTCGGTCAAGCTGTGTCATCCGTCAATAATGCGAAGACTTATTGGGATCAGATTGGGTGTACGCTGTTTGGTAGGACGAATGTTTGGTGGTATAACTTGCGTGACTCGAATCCGGCGAATACGGAGAAGTTCGCTATTACAAATGACCTGTCGACGACCCCGCAGTTCAATCTGGCCTGTCCAGTGGATAGTGGTGCTCCTGCTCCGATAAACACTTCTGCAGCCAATATAGTTGTGCCATCGATGGTGTATGGCGCGATACCAATATTTGTGTCTTTCATCTATTATTTGGTATAGAATTGTCAATTACAGAGAGGGGATGTCTGACGGACTAGGGGGCCTGGAAAGAAGTGGCCAAAGGTTGACTAATTCAATTCCTCCCATTCCTGTAGCCGCTCTCATTACTGTTCCTCCCGTATATTTAATTTACGTGTTATCTCTCAAAGTACTGCCGTATCAAGTCAAGAGCTAGTGAAAACCTTATCAAGCTCAATCACAGAATTCTTTGGCGGAATTCCACTCCACCAGGCCTGTTCGAGAGAGATCGGTGGATCGGTGAGCTCTATTCGAAGTATGCTTGGGAGCTGTTTCGGGTTCGAAAGAGGAAGTTTGTGGAGAGCCTGTTAATTTCTAATGCCCTCAAGGATGTTCTTGGCATTACAGCATATCACTATTGACTTCAAACTACGTTCTCCAATCATCATTACTAGAGATTCGACATATTTATCACACAAGTATTCTAAAATATAGCACCCCATTCCCGTCCATCACTTGCATCTAGTCCCCTATCTCTCTCCTAACCCTTACCACCATGCCTTCAGAATGGCAAATCCACGTCGTCCACCTAACTCACTGGAAATCCCTCGACGCGTTGCAAAATCTTTATCTCAATGCCAACTTCCAAAAACCAGCAGTCGTTCCTCAGTAAACAGCCCTGGTTCGCATGGGCGCCGCCGCGCTGAATACTCGTGATGTAATGGTCATGTCCCATGACCCTATATCCCTTCTAACGGTGATTTGGGTCCTCAGCTACCGATAAGAATCTAGCCAATTAGATAGCTAAAATTATTGAGCGCGCGAAGAATTGAGCAGACCTGGCACTGATACGAACCAATACGAACCAATAAAATATCGGTTATCGGAAATATATCGGCAATATAATATTGCCAATATTGGGTAAAAAATAAAAATAACTAGCTTTACGCAGCCTTACATTATAAAAGAGCCTTACTACTTTATA
>Ga0307507_10003727_pt1 | contig 28704 bp, 11 predicted proteins | sample 7_EM_MG_FD_207223 | JGI IMG/M metagenome (GOLD analysis project Ga0307507, IMG submission 207223) | Populus trichocarpa ectomycorrhiza microbial communities from riparian zone in the Pacific Northwest, United States - 7_EM | ecosystem: Host-associated > Plants > Roots > Unclassified | place... | reverse complement strand
CGCCAGGACCATAGTAAACATATATAAAAGGGCAGCCGCCAAGGCGCTAGCGGTAAGCGAGCCAATCGTAGGTTGGCAGAATATGGCAGCAGCATGGCAGAATTTGGCAGGTAACGCGCTCTAGCACTGTCACATTACCCCCCCCTCCTGAAAAAGCCTGCCCTTAGGCGTTGTCTGAGCTCCCTATTGTCGTCCAAATTGTTGTAATTATCTAACCCTTCTTCCTAGTATTTAATCCAGTTGTCTAATTTACGTGGTGGTCTAGGGAGATTAGGGTGGGCTAGGTGGAAATCTTGTAGCTTATAGGGGGAGTACTTAAAATTAGATATGGGGTACCACTCTAGGTCGTCGTTATGGCCTACCCAGCTTGCACGGTATTTTAAGACATTACGGACCTTTTTTACTGCTAGGATTTCTTTAACTTCCTATTCTTCGTCCTTAGCAATCTGGATTGGCGGTGGGGGGTCGTTATACTGTCTAGGTAGTGGATTATCCGCAGCCTTTTGTAGCCGGTCTGGGGAGAAAATGGGGTGGATCCTTATTAACTCTGGTAGCTTAACCTTAAAAGAGTGTTCTACCTTTTAAAGAGTCTTGTATGGGCCAGCTATTTGGTGGTCTAACTTGTGGCTTAGCCTCTAGGTTTTCTAGTTCTTTATTAACACCCATACCTTATCTCCTACTTGGAAGTCTTCCTTGCGACAATATTGGTTTATATTGGACTCCTTTTTTTCTTGCGCCTTTTTTATAATTGTTTGAGCAGTCTTCTAGGCTCTATGTATTCTCTTAGCAAATACCTGGGCCTCCTTGTAGCTAAGGCGTTCGCGGGCCGTAGTGGGTTTAGTAGGCCTATCCCAATTAAAGGACGTTTGTGGTGTATACCCGTAGAGCAGTTTAAATGGGGACATCCCTATACTGTTATAAGGGAGTGTAAGCTGCGCGTAGTCCATTATAGGTAGTAATTCCGACTAGTTGTCCTAATAGTAGTCTATAAAGGGCTATAGTTGCTGGTTGAGGTACTAGTTTATAATCTTGGTTTGGCCGTTAGTCTAAGGGTGGAATATAGTAGAGAGCTTAATCTTAATCCTAAGGATATGGCAGAGTTTATTTTAGAAATCTGATATAAACTGGGGGCTATGGTTAGAGACAATTAATTTAGGGGCGCCGTAGAATTGATAGATATTGTTAACGTAGAGGCGGGCTATATCCTTCGCAGTCGTGGTCTTAAAACAAGGGAGGGAGACGGATTGCTTGCATAGTTGGTTGACCACTATAAAGGCTGTATCGTGGCCGTGGGCGTCCTTTGGAAATGACTTGAAGTCTATAGTAATATATTGCTAAGGGCGTTCTAGAACTGGCAGTGGTTGTAGCTACCCAGGAGTTTAATCCCTAGGGGCATTTGCGTGTTTATAGGCGTAGCAGTTTCTAACAAATTGATCCACATCGGATAGAAGTCCTCGCCAGTAGTAATAGGGCGCTAGTAGTTGGTAGGTCTTATCGCAACTAGGGTATACCGTAGAGACTTAATAGTGGGCTTCGCGGATTAACTCTGTCCATAGGTTGTTGATATTTGGAACTATAAGCCGTCCTTAGTATAGAAGCAGTCCTTCCTCTATTTCCAAATTAGGGTCCTCCTTCGCGGCTTAGTCGCGGAGGGCTTTCAGGGAGTTAGCCATGCGGTTTATAGTTAGAATGCGGTCGACTAGCCCTATTAGTTTATCCAAGACTACTCCCTCTAGGGGTGCTAGCTTATTCTGTTTAGAGTTTAGTTCTTTAAGAATTTACAGGTTAAGCTATTCGGGATGGAGGAGGGCGCGCGTCTGGTATTGGGTCTTTAGCTTATCCTAGGGTCCTATATCTTATTCCCTTTGGGTTAGTGCATTAGCTTTAGTGTTTTACTTGCCAGAACGATATATAATTATAAAGAAGAATTTGGAGAGTATTTTAGCCCAGCGGGCTTGTTGTCTAGTAAGCTGCTTTATAGTTATAAAGTACTCTAGGGCTTTATAATCCGTATATATCTTAATCTGGGAGTTCGTGCCTTTAAGCTTTATGCGCTATTGGGATAGCAATTGGATAATAGCTAGCATTTCTTTGTTGTGTACTTCGTAGTTATACTTGGCTGGGTCCATTGTTTTTAAAAAGAAGGTAATAGGGTACCATTTGCCATCTAGATGTAACTATAATAGGATTCCCGCTATAACTCCGTTAGAAGCGTCCGTCTCTAGTATTAATTTAAGGTCCGGGTCATAGTGACAAAGGATTAGAGAAGAGATAAGCCGATCTTTTAACTCTCTGAAGGCTTCTATATAGTCGTTATTAAAGACAAAAGGCGTGTCTTTCCGGGTAAGTCGTATAAGAGGCGTTGCCATAACTCTATAGTCACGGATAAATCGGCGGTAGAAATTATAAAAACCTAGGAAAAACTAGATCCCCTTTATAGTGTAAGGGGGCTTCTAGTTACGGATTACGTTAACCTTCTTAGGGTCGACTTTAATCCTATCCGTACTTACTATAAACCCGAGGTACTTTGTGCGTTTTACCCTGAATTTATATTTCTTAATATTAACTTGCAAACCTATGTTCTATAATCTCTCTAGGACCTTTTTAACGTGAACTTGGTGCTTAAGTTCGTTGTCTAAGTATATAAGGATATTATCTAGGTATGCCGTGCAGAATTCGTTAAGGTAATTAAAAAGAACGTTATTTATATACCTTTGGTACGTAGCCAGTCCGTTTATTAGTCTAAAAGGAAGAACTTTGCATTTATAGGACCTATAACGGGTACGGAACGTTGTTAAATCTTTAGATGCAGGGTCTATCCTAATTTAGTAAAAAGCTTGGCGGATATCGAGTTTAGTAAAGATCTTTACCCGGCTTAAACGTGCAAGGGTTTCGTTAATTAACGGAATAGGATACTGATCCTTTTAAGTAATAGCATTTAGCTTCCGATAGTTGATACAAAAACGGAGGCCTCCACTAGGCTTTTTTATAAATAGGATAGGGGAAACAAAAGGGGCTTAACTTAGCTTAATAAACCCTTTATCTAGGTTATTAATTAAGTACTGCTTTGTTGCTTTTAGCTTGTCCGTTAATTGTTAGTAGAGGGGGCTATAGCCTAGCGAGTTATTGGCTTCCAATTAAATCTTATAATTGTATGTCTGGTAAGGGGGTAACTTGTCCGAAGCCGCCCTTGAGAACGCGTCCTTGTACTTGGTATAGATAGTAGAAAGGAGACGTTTAACTAGTTCCTTATTAGTTTCCTTAATTGGCTTTTCTTCCCTCTTATTAATAATCCGGTTAATCTTGTATAGGCTCGTTGTAAAGACCTCATTTTCCTTCCGGTATATATTAAAGTGGAACGCTATAGCGCTAATTACGGCAATGTCTACTGCAGGGGGGTTGTAGGATAATGGGGGCGTGCGTGACCTTAGGGCCCTCTAGGGTATTGGCGTTGTTGTTACTCCTTTTAGCTTCTATTGTATCTTTTGGAGGTTATCCCTTATATCTTATCGGTACGTTCTTTTTTATACCGGTCAGATCTACGCGATTTGGACGCTGTCTATGTCACTATCTATCCCGCTTCCGTATATAGAGTCCTCCTTAAATGTAGCGCTTTAGGAGAGTATCTTTGTTGGTACGGAGTTCTTTCTAGCTTTGCAGCAGGCGTCTTCTTAGGTAAAGGCTAGGTTACGGGCCCGGACATCCTGCTGATATATAGGGTTAGACTTTGCGGCTAGTGTCTTGTGGTCGGTTCGGATTTCTCTAATAAAGGAGGGTAATTTTGGTCTATTCTCCGGCCAGATAAACTGTCTTTGTTGTATGTTTAGCCAAATATTAAAGTAGGACATCTATTTTTGGCCGAGGATTATATCGTGGGACCCTAGGTCTAAGATGCAGAAAGGGATGCCGTATTAACGTCGTCTATTAAGGGAGATATGTAACTTTAGGATATGGGTGACCGGCTTACCGGCTTGGCCGTTATAGCCTTTTACCTGGACAGGCTTCTCTAGTAGGGTGGCTTTTATATTTAGAAACTTAGCAACGTTAATCGCATAGGCAGTATTTATAAAGGCAAAGCCATTTGCTCCAGTGTTAATAAGGGCAGTTAAGTTAACTCTATATCCATTTTAAGATACTGTACATGGAACCGTGAAGTGTTTTCCACCTATTAACTAACTTAGATTAATCTCTTTAAGATTAATAGGATACCCTAGGGGGGAGTCTTTCCCTAAGGTTCTTCTTTTTTTAACTTATTAGACGTTTCTCTTTCCTCTATCTCCTTGATATCCCCTAGTTCTAGATAAGATAAGGCAAAGTAACCCTCCTTATCGCAGTTGTAGCACGTGGCCGAGGCGGGGTCGATTGGGGTATTGCGACAAGTACTAGTTAAGGGCGTGGTACGTAGCTGGTCGGGCGAGGCTCGCCGGTGTGTAGTTGTGACTGCTTTTAGTGTAAGAGTAGATGTAGCTTGTCTTCCTACTCCAGCTCCTGTAGGTATGGCTGGCGAGTTGCGATCACTACGTGGTCGCTTCTGCTGATTAGGGTAGGTGTTAATCCGCTTTAGTTTTGCGTCTAAAGATAGGTAACAAGCTGCGAGTTTTTTGTGGGTTAGTAGGTTATCTAAGGTTACAGCAATCTTCTCTTGTAGTTGGATTGTTAGCTTATTGTACAAGTCTAAATGGTAGTTCTTAAGGGGAACCTGGCCTTCTCCCGCAAGGTGTAGGAATTAAGTCTGGAATTCGGTAAAGGGTTGGTTTGGTTTTATTATTAGGCGATTATAGTCATACCGGGCATCCCATACTTTGTTTAGGTTAACGTAGATGGCAGCCAGGTGCCGTATCATCTCGTTAATAGATGTAAATCGGACAGGGGAATCGTCCTTAAACTTGGCTTAAAGGTGCCGTTGGGTATCCCCTGTGGTTTAACCAAAGAGGTAGAGCATTTTAGCTTCTTTAAAAAGGAAATAGTTGTGGTTAACATAGAGCTTTCCTCGTACTTAAATCCTCCAATTCTTAAAGGTAGGGTCTATCCTATTAGATAGTAGTTGGGGGTTAGGGAGCTTGACAGACTTTAATTATTTCGTTATTATATCCGTACTCCCTGGTATGTTATATTTGGTTAAGTAAATAGGACGACTAGGACTTCTGGAAGGGGGGGCTGAGCTTTATAGGGCCGCAAGGCTGTTTAGGATCTCTTACAGGGTCTCCTGTGTGCTTTAAGCTTGGAGACGGTCGGCTTCCTAATTGGCCGTCAGGGCACGAATCTGTTTGTATACGTCCATACTATTATTGTTATCCTTAATTTTGGATCCCAATTGAATCTCATATTTTTCTTGGGTTGGGGCAGCTCTTTTAGATGAGCTTGCTTTAGGTACCATTGTTGGCTTCTTAGGGTTTATCGGAATTATATAATTCGGTTTTAATTCTAGGGGTACAGGTCCAATCCTGTCTGGTTTATAGGGTGGGATATTATTGAGGCCTTCCTAGGTAATGTAGAGTTGTTTTGGTGTCTGAGTATAGCGCGTTAACGCGTTATTGCAGACAAAGTTTTTTATGGGGTGGGATATTATTAAGGCCTTCCCAGGCAGTGTATGGAGAGCTTAGTATAATGTAACGGCTTGTATAAGTGCCTCTGAACTAAAGCTTGTGGATTGCTATCTAATAAAGATACTAAGCTAAGGAGAAGAAAAGAAGGGGGTCGCTAGGACCATAGTAAACATATATAAAAGGGCAGCCGCTAAGGCGCTAGCGGTAAGCGAGCCAATCGTAGGTTGGCAGAATATGGCAGCAGCATGGCAGAATTTGGCAGGTGACGCGCTCTAGCACCGTCACAGTTACGGTGGGTTAGTTATAGGAAATAGTTAATTAATTAACAGATAACAATTAAATACTTAAAGAAAGAATTAATAGAATTGGAGCAGCTAAGGTTAAGTTACCCTTAATTAAATAACTTTTAAGGGAGAAGCTGAAACTTAAAGGATTTCTTATATAAATGCACTTTAAGGTTATACAAGAAGGGGTAAAGCTAGCTATACTAGTAGACCAAGTAGCGTACGCAGGATTGTTCTTAACTGGAAGAGCACTTAAGTAGTTTAAACCTTACCTTACCAAAATCCAGATAAACGGAATAACAACTACTAACTAAAAAGTACGGTTTATGTTTACTAGTTAGAATGGGTTTATAGAAAGACTAATATAGATATTTAAAGACCCAAAGGCGACAACTATAGTAGAAAGAAAACTTTAGAACCTAGTACAACGTAGTTTAGCGATTGAGTACACTATATAGTTTTAGGCACTTACAATACAAGTTAAGTGAAATAATAAGGCACTTATGGCATAGTATAAATAGGGACTTAAGGCTAAAGTCTAGGACGTAATTATCCTAATAGAAGACGCGGAAAGTCTAAGAGACTTAATAGATTAATTAATAAAGATCAATAACAGAATCTATTAGAGGGAATAAGCTAAGAAAGGGCAAGATAGAGTTCTATAGTTATATAAGGCGCAGAGTACGCATTAATAAAGTTAAAGTTAAAAATTATAGAATAGTGGACCAGAGCTAATGGACTTAAGCGGCACTAAAGAATCTAAAAGATGGAGTAAGAAACTATGGAAACCTAGAGGTTAAGGATTAAGTAATTATAGGACTAAGGAGCAGAGGCCAAACCAGGGATCTTATTAATAGAAGATATTTAGGCAGACTCTACAATAAGAGCAATGGTTTAAATTAGGAGCTTGCATAAATTGCGGGAAACAGGGTTATTTTATTAGAGACTATAGAGGTAGTTAGAGTAACTACGCGGTAAAAGGCACTAGGTCGCCAAAGTATAATAACGTAGATATAGGGATGTTGCGCGGGACCAAGGAGTGTTTAATTAAGCACTTCGCGTTTTATTATAACAACGCATGCCAAATTTATAAGGACGCTAAGTATGGCGTAAGCTATTAGCTATAAGAGCTAGAGTTAAAAGGACTTAAGAGAACTATAGAGTTAGATAAAGAATAAGATTAACTCTATAAGCTAAATTAAGATATTACAGCAACATACGGATAAAGATTAGTAACATTAATAATAGAGTTAGAGTACTTATTAATTAATAGTAATAAGGGAGAAAAAGGGACTAGCTAGAAGTACCTAAACCTTAATAGCGCAATAGAAGTAGAGACTAAGACCACTATAAAACGCGGTTTAGTAACGGGCATTATAATACTATTAGATACGGCATCTATTACTTTATAAGACGGAAGGAGTAACACCTAAAGAGGGTTAAGTAAGTAGATAACTGCTAGTGCTAGCTCACCACTTAATAAAGGTAAAAGGCCACAGGCTTAAGATTCTTAGGAAGAGATGTAAGACGCTTAAGATTCTTAAAATAAAATAAAATACACCTAAGAACCCATAACAGATAATAACTAATAGGAAAGGGTAGTAGCTTAGTTTAGTAATAAACAAATAAGCTTAGGACGAAGATTTCTAGGGAGCCAAGATCTTAAAGAACAAGTAAGGTCCGTAGTAATTTTAGGTAAACACAGCGTTTAGCCTAAAGGTTAAAGAGTTAACACAGTAATTAAGAAGCAAAATGACTTCAAGGATCCTTTTGGAAGACGAAAATGAAAAGAAAGCACAGATAAGTTTAGGCAATAAATTATTGCATAGCAAGAATAAAAGCTAGATTAGAGATTAGCTATGCCAGGACGTATAAGAGACAGAGCACCTATATAAAAAGTTATAAATAGGCCAAGGGTAGGAACGCTAAGAGCTAAGTAGTTAGATAAACTAGAACAAGAAGAGGATCTAGGGATTCTAACTAGATTTACAGAACAACATACTAAAGGTTGCAATAATGCAGCAATAAAGAGATACTTCCTTATAAATAGGTTATATATATTTACTAAGCTATACCAGAAGTGGTATAAGCAAAGAGGAAACAATAAGTGGGAAGACTTTTGTATGTGGCTAGATAAAAAGGTTATACTAGATTAAGTAATGTCTAAAAAACAGATGAGCTATATAAAAGGGGCGTTAGTTATAATATTAAAGAACCTAAAGAAATAGGCCGTAGACTAGAGAGAAATAATATAAGTATTAGTACTAGCAAATAATATAGTAATAATTAGATTAATATAGGAGAGGTTTAAACTTAAGGATAAAGATAAGCCAAGAGTAGATCTAAAGCACCTAGCGTATTACACATTGGCATAGATCGCATATATGAATAATATATACAACATATACTGAGCACCTAAAGATAGGTACCGCAAATATCTAATAAGGATATATTGGATATTGGATAAAAAAAGATATAGGGACGCTAAATATATACATAGTTAGCACCTAGTAGAAGTTTAGGAATTAGGAGACTTAATACTTTAACCAGGAAGGTTCTTTATAGAAAAATGCCTAGATAGATAACAGTGGTAGAAGTGCCCAAAGAACACTTATCTATAGTATATAGAGGAAAATAAATATACTAAGTATTGGCTAAAAGTAGACTAAGTATAGTTAAAGAACAATAGTTAACAGTTAGGAAAAGCGGAGGCCTATAGGACTAGAGGGAGCCAGTAGTAGAGCCTTAAACCCTTAAAGGAGTTATAGGACGACACCTAAACCTAAAAGTTAGTTAGCGAGGTTAAAAGTTTAAAGCTTTAGTAGATAGTAGAGCAATAAAGAACTATATATTACTAGCAGCAGTTAAAAGAATGGGGTTACCATATAGACAAAAAGAATACCTATATCTATTAATAATAATTTTAGGAGATCTAATAGCCTATAGGGGAGGCATTATTAATCTTAAAATAGGACTAATTCAGTTAACCATTAAAGGGAGACCAGTTAAGATGTCTTTTAATATCCTACTATTAGGAAAGGATAAGGTAATATTAGGAATGCCTTAGTTATAGGAGTATAATCTAAGGATAGACTGGGTTATAGGATAAGTTAATATTAAAGATACACAACGATATAAGATGCAACAACAAACCAAGATGGTATGGTACTAAGTTAGAGCGACGTATAAAGAAACTAAGTAAGGTTTAAGTTATATACTAAAGAGATACTATAAGTATGGTAAAAGACTATAGAGTCTAGAAAGTAAGAAGCTATTAAAGCATACAGCGTGGGATTATAAGATAGAGTTAGAACTAGGAATAAGTCTAAAGTTCTTTCCAATTTATAAGCTTACTAAAACTAAATTAGTAGTGCTTAAGGAGTTTGTCTAAGAAAACCTATAAAAGGGATATATTAGACCATTACAGTCATTGGCGGGATATCTAGTGTTATTTATCCTAAAGAAAAATAGAAAGCTTAGAATGTATATTAACTATAGACAGTTAAAGGGCATTACTAGAAAGGATAGGTATTCTTTACCCTTAATTAGCGAAATCTAAAATAGGATAGGTAACGCGCAAATCTTTACAAAGATAGATCTAAGGTGGGTGTATTACTAGATTAGGATTAAGGAAGGCAATAAATAAAAGATAGCCTTTAGGTCAAGGGAAGGACTATATAAACCATTAGTAATGCAGTTTGGGCTTATAAACGCACCTATAACGTTTTAAAAGAGAATTAATAACGTGTTAGGAGAACACCTTGATAAGTTTATTATGGCATATTTTAATAACATTGTCGTCTACTCCGAAAGTGAAAAAGAATATAAAGAATATGTTAAGTAGGTCTTAAAGAGACTATAAGAAGAAAGGATGCTAGTAGCAATTAAGAAATGCAAGTTCTTTACTAGGAAGACAGATTTTATTAAATTTATTATTTAGCTAGGTAAGATTAGCATAGACCTAAAGAAGGTAGAAGCTATAGTGAGTTAGTAAAAACTAAAGAACATTACGCAGTTAAGATCGTTCCTAGGGTTTTATAACTACTATAGGAGGTTTATAGCATAATAGTTAAAGAACGTTAAGCCGTTTATAAGGCTTATAAAGAAAGAGGAACTATGGACATAAAGTAGCAAGTAAAAGAAACTGTTTAAGGAACTTAAGGGGCTGTTTACCCAAGATCCAATCCTTAAGATCTACCAACTAAAGTTAGACACAGTTGTGGAAATAGATGCATTAGATTTTATATTAGAAGCGTGCCTATTATAGAGGCATCTAGACAGATGGCATCCAGTAGCGTACTACAGTTAAAAAATAACACCACTAGAACTGAACTATACCATCTATAACAAAGAGTTATTAGGTATAGTTACAGCACTTAAAGAGTGGAGAGCATTCTTGCAAGGCACAGAAAAACCATTTATAGTTAAAATGGACCATAAGAACCTAACAGGGTTCCTAATAATAAAGGAACTTAACCGCAGATAAGTTAAATAGGCAGAATACTTACAGAATATCACTTTAAAATTTAGTATATAAAAGGTACTAAAAACGCAAGAGCAGATATACTTAGTAGGAAGGCAAAGTTGTAAAGTAACAAAAAGTTATTAGGCGCTATGTTAAGAAAAGATAAAGATAGATTGATTAGGTACAATTATCCTAAACTAGCGGCTACTACTGAGAAAAAGACCTATAAAGTACCAGAGAGTGATTGGATATAAAGGATTCAAAAAGCATAAAGTGAGGATCTAGAGTTAGAGCAATATAAGCAATAAGAGGCTATATATATACTAAAGGCAATAGCAGAAGAGTTTATAAAAGAGTTTTATAAAGGAATGACTTAAGGATACAACGAAGCTACAGGTTTAGTGTTAAGACTTTAAAAAGAATATATTATTTAAGGAATTTGGGGACTAGCGAGATAAGTTATAAAGAAATATCTAGACTGCTAAAGAAACAAACTAATAAGGCATAAGCCGTATGGAGGGCTATAACCTGTTAAGGTACTAGAGAGACTATAGGAGGTTATATTATAGGACTTTATTATAAAGTTACTAAAGTTAAAAGATCCTATTACTAGACAAGATTATAATATAATCTTAGTAATAGTAGACAAGCTAACCAAGTGGGGTTACTTTATAGCGTGTATAGAAGAAATCTTAGTAGAGGATATGGCTAAAATCTATATTAAAGAAGTGTTTGCAAAACACGGAGTACTAATAAAAGTTATATTGGATAGAGATCTAAGATTCATAGCAGCATTCTAGGGGGTATTCTTAGCAGAATAAGGGGTTTAAGTGGCAATGTTAACCACATATTACCTATAGATAGATGGTTAAATGGAGAGACTAAACCAAATATTAGAGTAGTATTTAAGGCACTATATTAACCACGTATAAAATAATTGGGTATTATTGTTACCAGTTATATAGTTTGTATATAATACAATACTATAGAAAGGGATAGGTATATTACCTTTTAAGGCGAACTATAGATACAAGCCAAGAACATTGTTATTACTATATTAAGTAAAGAAAACAAGTAGTACAGCTAAACAAAGAATAGAGAGTTTAATAAACCTTTATACACGTCTTAGAGAAACAGTAAAGCTAGTATAAAAAAGAATAAAAAGGTACTATAATGCTAAGAGATCTAAGGGACCAGATCTTAAGGAGGGAGATAAAGTATAGCTACTATATAAAAACTTTAAGAGTTAACAACTAAGTAAGAAGTTAGACTATATTAGACTAGGACTATTTATAGTTAAAGCAAAGATCTTAGAAGTTACGTACAGACTTAACTTACTAGAGAAAATAAAGATCTACTCTATATAGTATATCGTAATGCTAGAGCCAGCATATAGGAATGTTAAGCTACTAGTCTATAAGGTAGACACGTATAGAGGACAAGAAGAAGATAAATAGGAAGTTTTAAAGATTATTAGCTATAAGGATATTAATAATAAAACGTGATATAAAGTAAAGTAAATAGGCTATAATAAGACTACCTAGAAGCTACTAGATAATTTAAAAAATACTATAAGAAAGGTATAGGAGTATTAGAGGAAAATGGGTTAAATAGCATTAATGAAGAAGGATCACTAAAGAATAAGTTACCTAAGGGGGACCTAAGAGGAGTACCTGCTAATATATTTAGAGTTATTTCTCTCTCTATTAGAAGAGAATCCGTTCTTTTATTACCAAGTTCCTAAAGGCCTTATTCTATAAGTTTCTACTCCTTAAAATATACCTTCTTATATACCTTTTTAAGACAAATTAACTAAGCAGATGCAGCTAGACAAGAGTTAAAAGCCTATTATTAAGTAGTAGTAGCCTTTTGTTTAGCGTTATAGAAATAATAAAGTTTAGCCAGTGCTACTAAGAGCTTATTATTAAGTTTTATAGTTGTAGATTAAACCTAGGACCCTAGCAGCAATTAATAAGGGTACTTAAAGACTATTAAGAGTAATAGGATATGCATACTTAGCGTTAAAGACCAAGCGAACGTCGCAGGATAATTAAATATTTGCTTTAGTACACTCTAAGCAGGAAGAGGGTTATTAAGATAAGGGGCTTGCTAGCGCAATATAAACTAACCCCTCTTTCGCATAACAAGAATATAGAGATGGCATTACTTTACTAAGAGACAGTATTGCAGCAACGGTATAAGACTAATAAACTATAGAAGAGGAAGTAGGAGCTTTAGGTATAATAAGTAATAATATTAATTAAATTAATTGGACGGATATTATACCTCTAGTAGACAACTTAAAGATATTAGGAATCTTTAAGGACGAAGATAAAGAGGAGGGAGATAGTATTATAGACGCTTTAAGTATAATATTATAACTACTTAGAGAGGAGTTGGAAGAAGCTAGTTAGTTAATAAGGGTACAGTCTAAAATGGATTTAGTAGAACTATATAACAAGGAATAGTAACTAAGGTTACATAATATAATCTGTGTAATCTATATAATCTATAAGATCTATAATAGAGCAAATAGAGCAGACAGAGTAGGTAGAGTAAGGGCTTTCTTAAGAGTATGGTTGTGTATTTAGAGGACCATAGTCCCTACCTAGATAGTTCCTTTCTTTATAGTAAATCTTAGAATATAATTAGAGTTAATCTATTAGGCAACCACTCCACCAGTTATTATTTGTACTTATTATATTATTAACTTTCTGTTTACCTACACAATCTAGCCTAATAACAAGTCCACCGTGGTATTTCCCACAAGGCTTTGTTACAATTAATGAACTAAATAGACTATAAGATGTAGTACGGGCTATAACAGAATTAGAAGAACTATATAACGTTAGATAATATTATATACATTACGTATAAAGTGATTTCTTAGGTATATAGTTATATATTTAAAGGACTACGATCCCTACTATAAATAGTTCTCTCTTTATAGTAAATCTTAGAATTAATTAGAGTTAATCTATTAGGTGCCTACTCTACTAGTTATATTATTATTTATCTAATCTATATACCTAGCCTATTAACAAGTCTACCATATCTTAAGGAAAAAAAATTTGGTACGTTATTATGGCCAAAAATTAGGGTTTATAGAACCTGCATAAGTTACAAGAAACTCGCGTATTTTATAGCTTTTATAGCTTCTATAGCTTCCGTAATAAAATATTTAAATTACTATAAATTATAAAATTTATTCTAAAATAATTTACTTTATAAAAAGTTTACTTAGTAAAAATCTTATTTTGTTTATAATACTACTATCCTACTATCCTATTATAGAACTAACTTTAAACTAATTTTAGAAAATATTTATTAAAAATATTAGACCGCGAAACATGTAAAACATATAGGCTTTACGCAGGGTATTGCAAAACGTGCAAAATGTATAAGACTATATACGTCTGCCAGAACTATATAGTTTGCGGTAAGTTGTCGCAATTTATAACAACCTAAAAAAAATCCTAATATATTATTTCCTACAAGCCCTCGTTACTCTTTTTAGTAAAACGGTATACAGTTTTATACTTAACGGTAATATCTATAACTTAATCCTTTAGAGCTATAGAGTTAATTTAAGGATTCCTATATATAATTTAACGAAGTAGGCACTTTTGGCGTTGAGTAAGCCTTAGCAAAGATTTCCAGGTTATTTTATCAATCGATTATATTATAAATAAAGCGACGACTAACGTAGTATTTAGCTGCGATTTCGGTCTTACTTTCCCCTGCTTATACTATTCTAAAAATTCTAGCTCTTTTATATATCTAAAATCTCTACTCTAGCCTTCGATTTCCGCTAATTTCTATGCCAAACGAGCGTTGCATTGTAATGTAGTAAACAATTGAGTTTGGCTCGCCCGCGCACAGACTAAAGTCTTGGCACTGTAACGCCATAGTAGACCCTTGCACGCTTACCCTATACGCACCTGCCTGTCACCTCTTAGACCATTATATACTGCCACCCTCCGGCCCTCCACTACGCTATGGTTAGATAAAGGTGTAAGTGTTGAATTTGTTAGTACTGCAAGCCCCTAATCAAGACTGGGTATATAGTTATTGATCCCCTCCTGTATTCTAGAATATATAAACTTAATAATTAACTAATCAAAGCACTAAAAACAACAGGTTATAAGCCCAAAAGGGAACTAATTAAGCTAAGTCTGATATTTACCCCACCAACCTTTTTAATCTCCTGATAACGCCTTCGGCATCACCGTATGCTCTAGACTAGGCAAGCTACAAAACCTACTCTAATAAGCCCTACAATAACAGCTATCTTATAAATATGCTATTTGTTAATAGGTACGGCGATATCCATAAGGAATATTATACGAAGAGACCGACGGAGACGCCTCCAGCAAGGCCTGTCAAACTAGAAGATCAATCTCCACTATAGATATCGTCATTCAGTTAGTAACAGGATGAGACATTTAATAAGACATTTAAAATTAAGAAAAAGGGTAATTTGTTATAAGTTAAGATATAACTAAGACATTTTAAGAGTTTCTTAATAAGATTGCTATATACATGGTCTTTAGAACGGGACTGAGGATATCTAACTCTGATTCTATAAGCCATCTATTACTTTCCCTTAATATTACAATATTATGGTAAACATACAAGCTAAAATAAAAGGAGGCTATAGCTTAGCTATAGTACCCTTCCTTAACGGAGTAGATAACTAGCTAGACTTCTTTAACAGTATTAAAACCTTCCTAATTATGGGAAGTTAGCTTAACTAGCTAGAAGATTATAGGAACACGCTAGTTATCCCCTTAACAAAATAGAAAAAGAAACACAAGTTTACTATATACACTATAAGAGCTCAAACCAATTATAATGCCAAGCAAATAATTAATGGAATAAGCATTTACTACACTTCCTATAAGACTCTTAAAAAGAACTATAAACCTTAAGGCAACAGTACCTTCCGCGATCTCTCTAATTAGTTCTTTACTATCTCTCTAGCCGACTATAAGAGTATTAAGGATTATACTAAAGCTATTAAAAAGCTTTAAAATTAACTAGTTTAGTTAGGAGTTATAATCCCAAAGCTACTAGTAATTCTACAATACCTATAGGGCCTAGGGTTAACGTATAGTATTTTTTATACCTTGTTCACTACCAACAATTAAATACTTCCAGATAATGGAAATAAGGTTAGTTTTAACTTTATAGCACTTAAGGCCAAAGGGTATAAGCGTACATTAACACAAGAGAAGAGCATAACTGCACTAGTAGTGTCTATGGCTTTAACAACTAACACTATACTCACGGCAACTGGCAATACTAGAAACATTAAGGTTCCCTATTATACTCACTACCACAAATCTTATTATACTAAGAAGAAGTGCTAGACGCTATATCTGCATTTAAAGCAGCAGGCTAAGGTTAGGAAAGGACACTATAGACTATTTAGCAAGAAAAGGAAGACTTATAAGGATAATAATAAGTTAGACGATCCTATAGGCCTTATTACACACTTTAAAATAACAGCTAATAATAATACTGGTAACCTCCTATACACCTAATAGGCTATTAATACCGGATGCTCCTATTATATTACTTACTTCTAAGAACATTTTATTAGCTATAAGGCTATTCCTAAATCCTCTGTATATATTAAAGGTCTAGGAGGAACATCATACGCACCTATTAGTAGAGGGATAGTTAAACTGCGATATAAAATTAAAGGCAAATTTTAATTAATTTATCTTACTAACGTTTACCACGTGCCTAATTGTGTAGTTAACTTAATCTCTATTGCGCAATTATTTAAGGTTGGCACAGATGTTTAATTCTTAAAGGAATACTATAAGATTAAAACCGGAAAGAGAACAATTACGGCAATAAGTAGGAATAGATGCTGATTCCTAAAGACAACCCTTAAATAGCAATTAGCCCTTCTCTCTACGGAAATTAACCCTAATACACTATAAGTTTAGCATAATTATCTAGGCCATATTACGGAAAGCACATTGTTTAAAATGGCTAAAATAATAGAGGAGATTGACCTTACTAAGCCAATCCCTAAAATTGCTCCTTATAAGACATACAAAATATCTACGCTACGCTTAAAACCCTATAACAGCTATATCTAACTAGGAGAGGCTCCTATAGATCTTATCCACTTAGACGTTTTAGGGCCATTTAAGATTGGACTTAATAGCTCCTAATTTATTGTTATATTCCTTTATAATATAACCTAACTCTTAGTTACCTATTATATTAAGTCCAAGGCCAATATATTTAATTGTTTTAGAAACTTTAAATAGTATTATAAACGACTAGATTATAAAATCCATCGGCTATAAGCTAATAACGGTAGAGAATATACGTCTAAAGCTATATTAAGATACCTTTTTCTTTTAGGTATTACGCCAGAGTTTACAGTCCCAGGAAATCCACAACAAAATGGCGCTGTAGAGAAGCTTAGATATATTATCTAAAATAAGGCTAAAACCCTCCTAAAACTCTTAGGATTGTTATAGGAATATTAGCCAGAAATAATACGCACAGCAAACTATATCCAAATACGTACTCTCTAATTAAGACTTCAGACAACACTATACTGAGCTTGGTATAGGCATGATCCTTACTACCGACATATATGCACACTAGGCATAAAGTACTTAGCTCTAAAAAGAATCTGCTCTAAATAGAAGAACAATATAGTTAAATGTACGCTTCTTAGGTATAAGGGCGATTATATTTACCAACTTATTACCGCTACTGGACGACTAATCTGGGCGTTATCTATACAATTTGCAGCCGAAAAAAGAGGCCTTGATAATATAGGAGTATTTAAGCCTTTAGCTAAAAGATAACACTTATTAACACTTCCTGTATATCCCGCGCCTAATTTATAGAGGGATAATAAGATAATTTAAGTCACTTTTAGCTTAAAAAGGGAACCTTTACCTAGACAAGACTATATACTAGTACAAGAACTTTATCCACAAATTGCAAAAGCAACTATATATCACCCGCTTAAACGAACACTACTCGCTATAACTAATAAGCCCTATTTTATTACTTTTATTATAAATGTAGATAGCTTAGAACCTTATAAACTACAAATATACAGAGGAGCTGTTAGTGGAGGGAATGTAAAGTAGTAGGAGAAATTAATGGAAGATAAGGCCAACTCTTTAACTAAAAACCATACTTAGGACCTAGTTAATTAACTAAAAGACAGAGCAGTATTAACTGGCAAATGGGTATATAAGCATAAGCGCGGCTTAAATGGCGAGATTCTACAATACAAACTAAAATGGGTAGTAAGAGGTTTTAAGCAGCAAGAAGGCCTTAACTATTATAAAACCTTTGCCTTAGTTGTTAAGCCAATAAGCTATAAACTACTATTTACCATCGCGGCAGTAAATGACCTTAAGATTAAACAAATGGACGTTAAAACGGCTTTTCTTTACGGCGATATTAATACTAAAATCTACGTAGAGCAGCCTAAAGAAATAGGAGCTATTAGGGAGTTATATAAGGTCTGCAAGCTAAATAAGGCACTTTACGGCCTAAAGCAATTACTACGTGTCTAGTATTTCACCCTTACGGCCTACCTTAAAACCCTTAATTTTGAACCCCTTATAGCTAATAACTGTATATTCCACAACAGTAAAGGCACATATATTACAGTCTTTGTTAACGACCTTTTTATAGTTGGCCTATCTAAGACTAATATCTCTATAATCAAAACAAAGCTAAGTAAGTGTTTTTATATAATAGACCTAGGCCCTTGCAAGTACTACCTTAGAATAGAGGTAATAAGAGATTAATAAAACCAAACTCTAAAGCTAAGCCAGCAAAGCTATCTTAAGAAAGTGCTACGCGACTTTAGGATATAGGACTATAACAAGAAGCACAATACGCCAATTAATATATATATAAGGCTATAGAAAGCAGAAGCTAAGTATAAGCCAAAGACAGCTGATATCAAATGGTATTAGAGTGCCGTAGGCTCCCTTATATACGCTATGCTAGGAACCCGCCCTAATATTACCTATACTGTCTTAGTTATTAGCCGATTTGCTGCAAAACCTACGCAAGCACATAAGGCTATAGTGACTTGAATCTTCCAATACCTCTAAAAAATAGTTAATTATATACTTGTCTTTAAGGGTCCACTAGCAGCACTATCTGGCTATAGTGATTCTAATTAGGTAGAAGACTATAACACTTGGAAATTAACTTTAGGTTACATTTTTAATATAGGAAGTGCAGTAATCAGCTAGTCCTTAAAACTACAGTTAACTGTTACACTGTTATTATATAAGGCTAAATATATTAGCCAGACGAACGCTATAAAGGAAGCAATTTGGCTATAACAACTACTTAATAAAATACGGCCTAAAGCAGCAAATAAAGCGCAAGCGACAATTATATACTGCGATAATTAAGGTGCTATCGCACTTGCGAAGAACCCTTAATTTCACGCCCGTACTAAGCATATTAATATACAACATTATTTTGTACGAGATAAGGTCAGCGAGGGAGCTGTAAAGCTTTAGTATATTGGGATAGAGAATTAAGTGGCCGACGGCTTGACAAAGCCATTAGACAAGATCAAGTTTAAGAGATTTAGGAAGGCAATTGGGCTAGAGCAGGCATAAGAAGATATGGTAGGTAAGGCTTTTCCCTCCTAATATAGGGGGGTTTTTATTGCCTAGAGATGCTAAGATATGAGCTGGTTTACGTTTTCCAGCCAATAATACACTGCGATTTTCCCTGAGATATAATGGGTTTTTGGGCGTATCGGAACTATCGACTTTATTTATATAACTGCTACCAGAGAGCAATGGCTAGGCTATAGCTCGCATTCCTAAGTGGGAGTGTTGAATTTGTTAGTACTGCAAGCCCCTAATCGAGACTGGGTATATAGTTATCGATCCCCTCCTGTATTCTAGAATATATAGACTTAATGATCAACCAATTAAAGCACCAAAAATAACAGTAAGGTCCCTATAGCGTTAGGGGGCGTCATTTTAGCATCTTATGGGTTAAATTAATTTTTCATAAAGGCTCCTTATAAAAACCCCTTCTAACCGCTTAAACTTCTTTTTAGTAAACCTGATGGACATGGTTAACTCACCTAAGCCTCTACCGATGTGGTCAGTTATTAAGCTGTAATCACAACCATCTTCCTCGGGAGCACAGAGCAATCTGCCCCTAAGTGATGCTACTGTAACCAAGATTAGTCCGATTGCGGAGTACCCCGGGTGCACTAATTTCGCGTAAAAACCTTTAAATTTAAAATAGTGTCACCGACTCTTGTGAACCTGCATTAGAGTACTACATATCGCCTACCTTAATCAGTAATAGGCTCCAAAGCTAAAGCTAAAGTCAATACTGAGTCCAAAATACTTTTGTATATAAGGGAGTGTTCGGTTGCAAAACCGTCAGATTAAATCTGAACTGAAAGTCCGGCAGAAAGAACGCGTTCCTTCCCGATTTGAGACGCGTCTGTGGCTCTGCAGGTTGCACGGACGGTGCGCAATCTGAAGCCTTCAGATTCAATCTGGAGCTTCGAGCTCCAGATTGAAATGACGCCAAGAGCTCCATTTCAGAAGCTGTATACGGTAAAGTTGCCAATATTTTAGCGTGCTATTCTGGCGTTTTGCGAGCGGTGAGAGGAACATCAAATTTTTGAGGCTGTGCAGACGAAATCACTCCGAATCAACGGATTCTGAACTGAACCTGAGGCCTCCAGATTGCAACCGAACACTCCCTAAAGCCATTTGTACTACCCTTAAATACCATAAGCTACCCATATATCTTCCGTCGCACCCCAAAGGTTATAGCTCTTATTCCTGGGTCAAAATGGCACATCCAAAAATTGAAACGCCCCCCGGTTCAGCACCAACACACGATCCTAAGGGGTATTCTTGTCTAATGGAAAATATATCTAGAAACATTCCTCACAATATCAGTAGGGCGCAATCCGAAATGTCACGCACCGGCAATGCGAACCTCCTCCATCACGAGAAAGGGAAACCCACCTCGACCAAATTGAGTTCGGAATCATGTCCCAAAGTCTCTGCCACGTTGCCAAAGGCCGTATGGCTGATATCCATCGTCTCTCTGTGTGAGCGATTCTCCTATTACAGTCTCGTAGGGCCACTCCGTGAGTCTAGATCTATAAGTCAACCGTACGCGAAAGACTGCGGCTAACAGGATCGCTTTCTAGAAAACTACATTCAGAACCCACATTCTGATCCACTGCGGCCGGGAGCTCTGGGGTGGGGTCAAAAGGTAGCATCGATAGTGGTAAATTGCTTCCAGGTCGTTAGCTATTCCACACCAATGCTTGCTGCCGTAATTTCGGATACTCACTTTGGGCGAATTCGGACCATCACCATTTCGTTCTAGTATGTGCTTCCCCGTTATATAGGAAAAAGTAATTGATGTTAACCCGTCGTAGCTTTTACATTGTTGGTGTTGCAGTGTTATTCCTAACTTCGTTGCCGGCGATGCTCGAAAGAGGTGCTGGGCCCCCCGGATTGATTGTGGCTATGGTACTTATAAGCCTAGGCCTCGGCGGAGTAAAGGCTACTTTGCCGCCCTTCCTGGCTGAGCAATGCTATTCTGTTGAACAAGGTACCAAGGACAATCGTCATGGACGAAGGGTCATAGTCGATCATGAAGCTGCAGTTGCGCATGCATTTGATGTCTACTACTGGTATGGCATTACTATCCCGCAATAGAGAGGAGGCTAACTGTCGAAGGTGCTTTAATGTCGGCGCTCAATCCCGCATCGCAACTACCTTTATTGAGAAAGATGCCGGATTCTGGGCGTCTTATTTGATGGCTCTTTGTTTCATCTGTCTGAGCCTGGCCATACTTATGGTTGGTCAGAGATGGTTGGACTTTAGTAACGCCTTCCTAAACGACTTGGACGTTCTATACTAACAATAACAGTTAACCAAAAACATAAAGCCAGCGCATTGCCTTGGGCTGCCAAGGTATGTTGGATTGGAGCTCAGCATGGCTTCGACCTGACCGCAGCGAAATCATCCAGTATCATTAGAGACGGGCCTAGATTCGATTGGTCAGACGAGTTCGTGGAAGAGTTAAGACTTGGTCTCCAAGCCTGCAAAGCTTTGTAAGCAGACCGCCGAAATTGGCAGGGAGAAGCGCAATACAGCTAACTCTTAACTCAGTGTCCCGTTTATTGTGTACTGGCTTTGTCAAGCGCAGATGACAACGAACACCATCTCGCAAGCAGGACAGATGCAGACCCATGGCATCCCAAACGACATGCTCCCCAACATAAATTCCTTTACAGTAATCGTGTTTCTTCCTCTTACCACTCAATTGCTATACCCGTTCCTTCGACGCCGTAAAATCGAGTTCCCGCCACTTGCCCGCATCTCTCTTGGCTTCCTTCTCGAAAGTCTTGGCATGGCCTGGGCGGCCGTCGTCCAATATTGGATTTATCACTCTGGACCCTGTTACTTCCATCCGCGTGCCTGTTCAGAATCTCTCAATGGAGCCCTCCCGAACAGTGTCAACGTAGCGCTTCAGATACCAATATATTTCCTCGAGGGTATTGGCGAAATCTTCGCTAGTCCAGCGGGTTGGGAGTACGCATTTACGATAGCGCCCAAGTCTATGAAGTCGGTCCTGCAAGCTATATTTGCAATGACGGCAGCAGGAGGATCGGTATTTAGCCTTGCCCTAAGCCCGACGTATAAGGATCCGAACCTATTAGGTATGTATGCTGGATTAGCGGGAGCAATGTTCGCGACGGCTCTCCTAGTTATAATTCTATTCGTTTTAAGAAATAAGACCATGAAATAGAAATAAGACGAAGTATATTAACCTAATTTAATTGAACCTAGTATTATAGATACGCTTTAAATTAGATAAATTAAAATAAATATTTATATTTATTTTAATTAAGACTATTATAATAAACTTTTTATTATTATTATTGTCATTAATTCTATTTATTGCCCAATTTAGTCCTTTTTCTAGGTCTATATAGGCTTCTACCTTCTATATATAGGAAAAACCCCTAAAGGGGAAAACCTAAGTATATCCTTCTGGCTAGTCTTATACGCTTCGCCTTCGCCTAGCCTATATGCCTTTATAGTTTGTCTACCTTATATACTATACTTCTAAGGTATCTTAGAAGATTTAGGGGGAAGTAGGAGGAGGGTTTAGTAATTCGCCTATATACTACCTTTGGCTAAATAGGGGTGTCTAGTCTCTAAGGAACTAAAAAGGGGCGTATCCTTTAATATCCTCTTATTAGATCTTATTTACTATCTAGAACTCCTAGAAACTCTTTAGCCTATTAGCCATTATGCTGCTATATATAGGTCCCTACTTATGGAGAGTATTTGGGTAATATTATTTATACCTACCTTAGTAAATAGTTAGTTTCTTACCGTGCGGTAGTTATAGAAGAGTAGTATATAGCGCACTAACTGTATAGGCTATCCGCATATATAGTATGGTATAGTATTTAGAATATAGATGCGTACTAGCTATACGTTTAGTTCTAAAACCTTTATCCTTATTAAAAAGGTAGCTATAGATTTTGCCTTTATCTATCCTTTATATAGGGGGAGAGTTAATATTATTATAACGGCGTTGGAGCGCGTTACCTAGTCAGGGATTCGCTTAAGACTTGGCGTATATATTTAGACGTAGCCTTACCACCCTCTCTTGCTCCTTAGCTTAATATCTTTATAATACAGCATTTGTTTAAGCTTCGGTTTAGAGGCTTTTATTTAAGCTGTAAGGTATTTATTTAAGCCGTTATAATTATCTATAGGGTGTTCTATATAGCTACCCTTTATACTTTTACCGTCTTCTTCTAGCGTCGCTTCTACTTATTATTTGCCTATCTTGCGATATATATAGTAGATCTCCACTTATACTAATAGCCTCCTATTATTTATTACTATAGTAGTACTTTACTAGCGTAGCGCCGGGTCTCTACTTAGTATTATAATAGCTCCTATATTTTCTATTCTCTTTCTACTACTTATAGGTATAGGGCTTTTTAGCTTATAAGCTTAAGCGCGTTACCCCTTTAAAGGGCCCTAGTTCCTTATATACGTTCTAATATTTAGCGTATATTCTTCTCTAGTAAGTGGCCTAATACTATAGCTGCTCTCTATATGGCGATTATATCTATATATACGTCTAGTAGTAGTACTACTACTTCGCGTTTTAGTGCGGTACGTAGTGTCCTTTTATAGGCTCCTGTAATTCTATATAGGCATTAGTTTTATAGTTTAGCTAGTAGCGCTAGGGAACTTTTTGCTAGTGGCTTGCTATTTAGATATTCGCCCTAAATCTAGGTGCTGTATAGCATTATTAGCCTTACCACTGCTATATATAGTAGTTGTATATGTTTAAATAAGGGTCCTTAAGTTGAGGCTGTGATATATAGTGTCGTTATAAATGCTGCTACTCCCCTATAAGTCGCCTATATAATATACGCGTTCTAGCCTAGTCTGGCGTCTACCTATACTCCTAGGACCTTAAGGGTGGCTTCTGGCTTTACTTCGCAGCCCTAAATGCTTACTATTAATACTAGCTTGTTACTTGCCCTCTATTTCTTTATAAAGTCGATAAGTTAGTATTTATCTGGTGTAAATTTAGTACAATATTGTTTTGCCTATACGTGCACCTATTATGCGCCTAGTTTGGTCTAGTACAGTTTTCCGCTACTATATTTCCCTATATAATTAGGTTATATCGTTTATAAATTTTAGGGCTACTGCTTTTTAGTTGCTCTTAAATGTCTTTAATAGCTTAGATATAAAGAATAGGAATATAATTAGCGATAGGGGCGACCCCTATAGAAAACTTTTTATTATTAATATTAACTAATTATATAAATCTATTTGGAAGTGAAATAGTTAACCAACTTAGTAAAATATATAATTTGTATACTAAATAGTTCTTTTACTAATAAAACTGTTTATTTTAAGAGTATAAAATTTATAAGTTTAAATATATTAATAGTATAACGTGTTAATTGGAAAACAAAAAAATAAAAAGAATACTAACTCTATTTTATTGCAAGAGGCTCTAGAGCCTTACTATATATACTAGGTAGGTAGTAAAGGCTAACGGGGATACTAAAGTCGATTTTAAAACCATTACCTTATTACCACTTAATCGATATTGCTATTTAGTTAGTAATAGGCAACTAGAATAGGAATAGAGTAATTACTAAATCTGACCTAGATCGACACATCTCTTTAGCTTTAAGCCTCTATAGGTCAAAGCTATATTGCAGTCTTAGTATAGTATTAAATCTAATATACCCTATATATTCCTTCTTGCTTACCCTTGTTAATTTAGACCCTTTCCTTAACATTGACTAAATTTAATTAACAGATAAATATCTTGTGCTTCTGCCTTAATAGAGCCTTTATTAAGCCGTCTACTACTATTACTATAATAGGCGTCTAGTTAATCCTAATTCGATTGTTATATACCTTTTAACGTAGCTAGTAGTAGTATATATCTATGTATTAAAGCTTTGTAGATAGCTCTAGTCCTTCCTTTATAAGTTGCTAGATTGTCTCTATATTATTATAGTAGATCGTTTACTTATTATTTAAGGATAGTCTAATTTCTTTAAAGAAGGGACTCTATTAAATTAATTCCGTACCAATATATAATATAGTAGTAAGCCTCACCTCCGTACTTAACTTTATTACTAATATCTACTTAGTAGAGCGCTAATTAATTAGTCCTCTAAATAAGGTAAATAGATATCCTTTTATACTACGTCTACTTATTAAGTTATTTTTAAATACTACGTCACTTACTATAACGGGACCAGCCAAGTTATAAGAAGAATGTCTTAGTAAAATACTTAATATAAAAATACTAACGCTTTAACCAAATTCTGCTAGTTTAATTAAATTCTACCAAGTTCTGCCAACTTGATTAAACGCTTAATATATAAGATCTAACGTATTACAGAGTAAGTATAAGTAATAATAATATATAGCAGAGTAGACATTATTAAGCTATATATATAAAATATATAATAAAGTCAAGACGTTATATAAGGAAAGAAAGAAAGGAGGTAGGGAGAAAGGGTATATATTATTAACTTAGTTGCCTAGTTAATATATATATAGGGTAGGATAGGATTGGGGTAGTAGTCCTGGTAGAACTTAATAAAATTTAGCAAACTTGGTAGAATATAGCAAAATGCGGCAGATTGCCGTAGATTGCGGTCAGATTTACGGTCTTGTAATTAATCTTTAGTTTCTAAGTTAGTAGAAATAAGTAAATGTATATAAGGTGTTACGGGGGTGTTCCGTAATAGTACCCCCCTTTAAACTTAAGCTTCTGCGAGATAGAGCTATAGTAATTCTAGGTAGAGTTTATAAAAGTCTTTTATAGCTTATATAAGTCCTATAGAGTTAATAGGTTTCTATATAGGCTTAATATAGCCTCTCTACTTTTATAACTTATAAGGCGTAATAAGTAGAGAAATGGATATTGCTAAAGAATTTAAAACCTATTTATAGGTACTAGCCGTAATTATCTAAGAATAGGAAAACATTTATAGTTTCTAAGATAGAGTTATTTGCTGTAAACTTAGTAAATATAAGTTGGTTTATCCGGTTGTCCTATAAGTATAATATACATATTTAAATATACTGTTCTATTATAACATATATATATTTTATTTAACTATCCATTTCTAAATACTTATAGTAAATAATAATACTTTAACGCGAAGCTAGGTAGTTAGTGCTTTCTAAAATATAAAGGTAAACTAGTAGCCTTTATTAGAGATAATTATTTTAGGAAGCCTATAGAGTTTCTATACATAATTCAGAAATAGTTAGGCAATTAAATATATATTATTCATTGCTTAACGTCCGATTCGGATCCCTATTGGGCCCACGCGGACTACTCCTTATATACATATAGGGAGAAAACTCTATTTAAGAAAACCCCGTGATCCGTCTCCCCGCCTTTTAGGGCTCGCTTATAAGTTGCCTGCGAGTCACCAGTGGTGCTCTACTACCTTACTTTTTGACCTCCTTGGGAACCACTGCTGCCGTAACAAACCTACGGACGCGCTAGTATTACACACTATACTCTACTCCTGTAGAGTTATTAGGGGGCGCCTGTTACTTGCCCTTTTACCTTCTATTACTATTTCCTTTACAACCCAGAACTGGTCTAGCACATTTTGGCTAATAAGCTACCGGGTAGCCGCCTTAAGGCCTTTCTGTGTTAAGAGTAGTGTATTATAGTTTTCTATACCAGCTACTAAGAGCATTGCTTCTTGGCCAGTGCGTAAGGGGCATAACAGTATTACGTGTTTTGGTGTCTGTCTTAGCCAGCTATATTCGCACCTTAGGCTACCCACTAGGACACCCACCTAGTAAAGCCAATCTTTTAGTCCTATTATTCCTGTCCTTAAAAGTGTTGCTATTGTATTTTCTGCCTTTGTTAGGCCCTCTTAGAGCCCTTAGGTATTTACCTCCCATAGTATTACCTATGCTACGGCTTAGGTTCCCCTTGCCTAAGCCTACCTCTATACCTTTAACTCCCATTTATCTCTCCAGCGTTGGTCCAACCAGTATTATATTACGGTAGATGGTTTTCCAGTACTCTTTTATGCTCTACTTTGGCTCCTTTCTCTCCCTTACTATTGTCTTTACTAGCCTCTTACGCGTCTCCCTTCCTCCTCTATATAGGCCTAGGCCCTAGCGCCGCACTATTCTTCTTCTACTTTCTCCACCTGTTTTCCTAATATATCTTCCCTACTTTGGGGTTATTGGTTTCTTCTCCTATAGGGCACCCTAGGGTCCCTCCATAGTTTATTTAGGCGTGTCTTAATATACTTTATAACGTTAGAGTTGCGTTTCTTTTGCACCTTTTACATTGCATCGGCTTCAATATATAGTTATAGAGGGGGAATATTAGCTTCCTTCTCAAGCAGTGCTATAGCCGTTTGCTTATACCCACCTGTTATACTCCTAAGGTAGGCTATTTGGACCTTTTAGAGTAGTTTAAGAAGTAATTTAAAGGGGCCTTTTTTAGTTTCTCCAGTGGCCCAAATGCTAGATCTATACGTCATAGTTGGCCGGACAACTGCTATATATAGTAGGCGTGACCTCTGGAAGCATGGACCCTATATAGAATTAACAATCCTAGACATAGCGATATACTATACTTGGCCCTTATAGGCCGCTTACGCCGTATATGCGCTCCACTAGAGCTTGCTGTCTACCTATACTCCTAATACTCTTAGGCCTTGAACCGGTTAACCCCTAAAGCCTTAGATATGGATTATATGCTAAAGATCTACAGATTAGTTACGTTTTCTTATAAAATGGATTAGCTGGTATTTCTCTAGTAAGAATTAGACTCTATGTTGTTTTGCCCATTTTATATAGGTATTATAGGCTTTCTCTAGTGTCCTACAGTTCTCTGCGGCTGTTGGCCCATATATAATTAGGTTTATGTCATTAACGAAGCCTATCCCCTAGGTCGCCCCTTCCTTAAAGGTGTTAAGCAGGTTGCTTATAAAGAAGAGGAAGAGTATAGGCAACAGAGGTAATCCTTATAGTATTTCTGTTATAACTGTAATAGGGGGGCTCTGGTATCTGCTAAAGACTAGTAATATTTCTTTCTAGCCTGTAAATTCTTAAATAAACTGAATAATCTATTCTAGGAAGCCCTTTGCCCTAAGAATGTATAGGAGACGCTTATAGGGTATATTGTTGTAGGCGCTGCTAATATCTAGGCTAAGCATTAATACTATAAAGTCCTTTCGCATAGCCCATGCAGTTTTAATGGTAGTAGCGAGTAGTATAAGTGTTAATAGCGTTAAGCGATTCTTTCTTGCCCCCATTTAGCTTTATAGTAGTAGGGCGTGTTCCTCTACCGTATCTACTATGTGGTCCGCTATAACCTTTTCTAAGATCTTGCTTAGGGTGTTTTCTAAGGCAATAGGGTGGTAGCTTCCTAGGATTAAGTAGTCTACTTTACCTTCTTTTTATAAGATGACCGTCGTTATAGATCTTCTAAGTCATAGGTAGTAGCCTATTATAAAGTATACTCTGGCTACGTCTACAAGCCAAGGTGCTATAAGTGGTCCACAGGTCTTTAGGGCTTTGTTTAGGATCCCATCTAGTCCTAGTGCTATATTGTTTAAGAGGCGGCTAATAGTTCTAGCCATTTCTTTAGTTGTTATATCGCTGTTAACCCTTAGGCGAGTTACCAATGTTTTACTAGTAATGTTACTAAGGTCTACTGGAGCCGGTTAAGGGAAAAATCTTTCTATAAGGATCTTTGCCTTCTTGTTATTATTACTTGTGGCCTATAGTTCGCCTACTCTTTGTAGGGGTGGTAGGTGTGGATCTTCTACTAGGCGTCC
>Ga0307507_10003726_pt1 | contig 28710 bp, 2 predicted proteins | sample 7_EM_MG_FD_207223 | JGI IMG/M metagenome (GOLD analysis project Ga0307507, IMG submission 207223) | Populus trichocarpa ectomycorrhiza microbial communities from riparian zone in the Pacific Northwest, United States - 7_EM | ecosystem: Host-associated > Plants > Roots > Unclassified | place... | reverse complement strand
ACTATATAAGATTATATAAGATTATATTAGATAATATATAATAGTTAAATATATAGTATATAACTTTACCTTAATTACATGTCAAGAAATATATAGTTACCTTTTAAAGTTGCTAAGTAGGTTAATTGCGTGTTAAGAAATATATAGTTAGCTTTTAAAGTTGTTAAGTTAGTTAATTACATATTAAATTAATTAAATTACGTATTAAGTTGGTTAATTATATATTAAGTTAGTTAAATTGCGTGTTAAGTTAGTTAATTATATATTAAGTTGGTCAAATTGCGTGTTAAGTTAGTTAATTGCGTATCAAATTAGTCAAATTGTGTGTCAAGTTGGTTAATTATATATTAAGTTGGTTAAATTGCGTATTAAGTTAGTTAATTATATATTAAGTTAGTTAAATTATATATCAAGTTAGTTAATTGCGTATTAAGTTAGTCAATTGCGTGTTAAGTTAATCAAATTGTATATTAATTACGTAAAACGCGAAAATCAAAGTCTACTTAAATCTTATCCTACGAATATTTTCCTAATATAGGCTTTAGAAGTATCTTTAAGCAAGTTAAATATAGTATAGGCTATATAGAGATGCGGTCTAAATAGTGGCTAAAGGAATAAGGTAGAATAGGATAGTAAATAAGCATTATTAGAAAGGATCTAAAGCGGATACACTTAATACCCTTCTAGTGAAGAGGATTGCGTATAGGAAGGCTCCACTACACTATAAATATTGTTAGACAATAGAGGAGGCGGTAGCGGCGCTCTAAGATCTCTATAGTCCCTAAGCGCAGTATAAATCGGCTAAGTAGGAAGAAGCAATGTAGGTAATATTAGACAGCGTAGAATAAGTTATTACTATCTTAGTTATTAGGGAAGGGAAGAGCCTTTTATTTATACTTCCATCAATGCTCCCTAGTGTAGGTATAATAGTAGTAATACTTCCCCTAATTGGCTTAAAGCATAATATAATACGGCGGCTTAACTATATAGAGCTTAGGTATAAGGTATAGGAATATACAGAAGATAAAGAAGTTAGATATCCGTTAGTATTTATATTAGTTAATAAGATAGTTAGTATTATATTCTAGTTCTATTTTAACCAGCTTAAAGCTGGAAATAGGCTTAACAGAGTAATTTTTAATAAGAGTTACCTAGCTATAACTATATCTTAATACCAGCCTAAGATAAAGCTAGTTAAATATCTAAAAAGCCTAGAGTATTAGTTTGTCTATCTTATAGCTATATTACCACCAATAATAGTTAATTAGTTTAAGTAGATAATACTACTATACCAGCCTCGTATAATCCGGTCTTTAACGGTATGTATAGATCTAGAATACTAGGTTAGGCAGAGCAGCATTATAAGGTTATAGGATTTTGCGCTAGCAGAAATAAGAGCTATACTATAAGAGGGTTAGTTTCTTTAAAAGCAAGGGGTACGCTATATTATATATACCACAACAAGACCAGAGGTAGATAAGGTCGTAAAAAGGCTATAATGTCTTATATACTACTTAAATTCCAGTATAGATAAAGAAAAGGCTTTAGCTCTAGCTAAATAGGTCGCTAGGGAGTCCTAGGTAATAGTTACTATAGGCGCATTTAGCCCTAGAATAAACCATAGTTATATATAGGCGGTCTTTTATATTAGGGCTCCTATAAGTGCGATAGATTTTGCACAGGAAGTAGAACAGGTAGGAAGAGATAATAAAGGTAGGATTTCTTGTATTTTCCTACCAAAAAACTAGAAAGCAGTAGATGTTAGGCTAGTAGGTAAGCTCTTACTAAACAAAATAAAGGTTATATAGCAGTACCTAGATAATCCGCGGTATTAGTTATTACTGCTTAGCATCTTCCTTAATAAAGTACCACAGACGTGTAAAGGCGAGAGTATATTATATAACCAGTATAGAGAGCTAGGCATTCTAGTTAGCGCTAATAAGATTAAACTGGCGGCGGCTAGTAAATCAAGGGAGGATAGTATAGGAATATTAAAAGGGGTAGACAAGTCTAAAAGTTCCAGTAGTGTAAAGAACTTAAAGGTAGAAAGCTAGCTGCTAAAGCAGCATATACGTAATTAAAAGCGTTACTTATAATAGTATATTAGCAACCTAAAGCTGCTTAAAGGCAGCTGCTTACTCTACTAGTTAGTAGACTTAGTAGATCTAAGTATATTAAAAACGGTACAGGGAGCAAACCATAGGTTAAAAAAGTGTTAGTTAGTAGGTAAGTAGAGGTTCTTTAACTCTAAATATATAGCTATAGAAGAGGGTTAATAGCGGTTTTCTATAAAATATAGGCGATATAAGGGCTAGCTGTTAATATATACTTTATGCTTTAAGTATAGGAACCTATAGACAATTTGCGTAATATAGGGTAAAGGTCAGTATAAGTATACTAATATATTAATGCCGGCTTGTTAGGGCGCGTATTAGCGGAAGATATAGTATAGGCAAGTTCTAAAATAGTTAGCAAAATATGATTTTAAAGACAAGCTTAAGTATATACTATAGTTAAGAGAGAAGCGGGAGGTATATAGGCAGAAGGCTTACAATATAATATTTATTAGCAATTAGGTAATAATAGATATTTTAAGCGGGCTATAGTATTCTACTTATAAAGTTTAGGTTTAAAATAGAAAAATTTAGGTTATTTTTATATAAAAAGCTATTTTTATATGTTAATATAATAAAATTAGGGGTTGGGAATATAACGAATATATATACTTAAGGTTAATAGGTTAGATTTAGATATTAGTATTTAGATATAGTAATTTAGCAGTAGAAGATAACATATATATAGATTAGATTTATAAAAAGGGATTAAAATAGGTTATAGTTATAGTATATTATGGCACCATAATAGATCTAGTTAGGGGCTTGCTTAAGACTTAGTATATATATATAGATATCCTTTCCACCACCTTCTACTTCTTAGCTTAATATCCTCGTTAATAAACAGTCCAATTGTATAGGCTTATATATATTCTTTATAGCGCTTATATCTTAATTAACTAAGTCCCGTAACATAGGACTTAAAGGGTAAATATTCTATATAATTATAAAATTGTAATAGAACTTTGTAGGAAATACTATAGGGGGCTCGTTAATAGGCTAGGTATATAGGTATAGAATAGTCAACAATATAAATATAACTAGTAGAGTAGGTTGCCTAATAGATTAACTCTAATTATATTCTAAGATTTACTACAAAGAAGAGAACTATTTAAGGTAGGGGCTGTAGTCTTTTAAATATATAATTATACTCCTAGGAAATCCTCCTTATACGTATATTTCTTTTATATACTGCGTATATTGCATATAATGTTATATAACTTTAGTTACCATTTCTTATTATATAGTTTAATTAGTTCCGTCCTAGACTATACCTATATTAACTAACTAGCTTATTCCAACTCCTCTCTTAGTAGTTATAATATTGTAGTTAAAGCGTCCGTAATAAAAATAATTAGATTAAATTTATTAAGTTATAAATTTAGTAAAGTATTATAAAAGGGGACTAGGATATATAAATAGGCATTAAAACTAGCTATAAGGTATTCCCTTATAAAGTATATACTTAACCTATTCCTATAATCTATTTTTTTATAAACTATTATTAGTAACTTATTCCTATTTATAGAGGGTTGAAAAATATTTAAGAATATTAATATAAAGTATAGTAGTAGTTAATATTAGTAAAGCGGAGAGAATTAGGGTTAAAGGTAGAGGTAAGAATTAAGTATTGATTTTAGTCAGTATATAATAGCGGTGGTTTTTTATTAGGCATTATAGATAGTAGTATTTTAAAGTAGAGGAAAGGGCAATAAATAAGAGGCAAGTAGTAGTAGTAAATAGTAAGGGATTATAAAGGTAGTAGTAATAATTAATAGTAAAAGTAGTAGTTAGATAGTATCGATATAGATATAAAGATTAAGATAGAGTTAATAGAGGAAATAGGGAAGATTTCACAATTATAAAACGACAGAATTAGGCTAATTCGTTTAAAATAGCTATATAAAGGGATATTAAGAGATTAGGCGAACGACCTAATTCGTTTAAAATATAGGGGCTGATTTGTTTAAGGTTCCCAGGCTTAAATATTTCCAAAACTTATATAAATAGTAAAAGGGAGAAATTGCTAACCTATAGTATATTTAGATTAATAAAAACCCCTAATATTAGGTTCCGACTTGGTGCTAAGCAATAAGTAAATTTCCTATATAAAAGTACGGTAAGCAAAGTATGTGGGTCGTGCAATAAGTGACCTAGTAATTAGTTGCGACTATAAACCTAGATTTTTATAAGCCAACAACATAGAAGCGCTATAGAAGGTTCCCCTACAACACTATCCTTAAGTAAAGCTTCGCTAGACGTGCTACTTTAATACTTAAAAGTATTGCGTCCCCTTAACATGGCCCTCTGCAGTAAATATGGCGATGGACGCGGCGGGGACTTAGCGAAAATTTAAATAAGGAACACCAAAAATGCCATACAATACCACTAGTAAGTAATAGTAATTTTTTTACGTAGGTAAGGTAGAATAAAGCACAGCAAGTCGCGCGTAGGTTTTAGATTTTAAATATCTATTATAGTTAGGTTATTATATTGCTGCAAAGTTAGGGGGTTTAAACAGAAATTCAATTTAGCTTAGCGGTATAGACAGAAATTTAATACGGTTTAGCGTAAGCATTATTCTATATCGTGAAAATCAAAGTGTATACCTATACTTAAATAAACATATCGCATTTGTTCTATCCACTATAGTTCTTAACCCACCTCCGTTAAAGCTATACGACTTTTAAAAGCTTGTGCTTAATAATATCTATAAGTTTACCAAAGGGCAAGGCTATATAATATCAAAATTTCCGGCTAAGCAAAAGCACGATTCTGATAGCGACAGCAAGGTTATTATACATAGGTGGTGGGATATAACGCGATTCATCAATTTCTATAAGAATTTTGGTAGTAGGCGATATTCGGCGTTACACACTATTTATAATATTTCGGTGCCAACTATAGAAATTAATTAACGCAGTAGGCCCCATTGGCGGCTATACAGCACTACATAACTTATATATTATAAGGGGTGGTGTCTATGGGCTTAGTAGTGTAATGGGGTAAAATGTCCCATGCTTAGTGTCTTGGCATTTTCCTGTATTTATTAAGCTTTGGCTTTCCTCCTTCTTTCCTCCTTATCTTATATACAATTACGACCCTACCAGTTCACGGAATACATTCTTTTCTTTCTTTATTACTAATAGAGAGATAGACTAACTAACTGACTAACTGACTGACTAATAGATAGATAGTACCGTGACTTTTCTATTTAAGAGACACCGTACCCTTCCACATATTATTTGGCATTCTACGTGGGGACGACGGCAAGCTCTTTAGATTAGAAGTCTAGTACTATATACACAGAAGACACATAGGAATATACTACAACTGCTAAAGAACTACTAGCTGTAGAAGAACAACTAACTGCAGAAGAACTGATAGACGAGATGGCAGAACTAGAGAACCAGAGAACTAGGTAGTATTGGACAGTAAGGGGAACCAAGTAGACCCTAAACAGAAAGACAGCGGAAAAGATAAACAGCCAGACCTAACGCACAGGCTAAAGAGTGGCAATAGGAAGCAAAATGGTGTAGGTAAAAAGGTCTTAGGAGTTGGGTTTGGTGCCTAAACTTAGAAATTTGGCGTCAAGCAAACCAGTTGGCCAATCAGATAACTACCAGCGGTCAAAATCTCGCCACCCGCGCGCGCACGAGTATGGCCAGAACGTTATTAAAGATGCAGAGACAACAAGCCAAGGGCCAATCAGTTAGATGGAAACGAGATCTAAGATATTTGGCGGCAAAGGAAGCTAGCGCTGCCCTTTAAGAATAGAGACAATACCGAGCAAGGCCGCGAGCACATAAGATTGGATCTGCCTTTAAAAGCTTCCTATTCTGGCTTAGCTTTATCCTCTTTTAAGTTATCTAGATTATGTCAGCAGCGGCCCTAGAGGCACTCTGTAAGGACCTACCATATAGAATGACAGCAGGCCAAAATAGATGGACGTATTGAGACCCAGCAGTGGTAGAAGATAAAGATTCCGTGCTCTCCCAGGAAGACCTCCCCTTAGGCATTAAGAAGCAGGCGCCTTCTGTTAGGGACATAGCTGTATAAGTAAATTAGCCGAAGTATGCACCTATTAATATCCCGCTAGGACAGTTATTTGGGATATCCTCTGTCAAGACCACGGCTATGTAAACAGACCTACTATAGCGTTTACCTGTGACACCTAGGACCGATGACCCTTAGCAGACAAAGGATAAAAGCTGTAGGGATCACCTGCAAGCTCCTAAGGATGCATCACCTCGTAACCAGTAGTTAACGGCTCGAGATAAGATCTGCGTTATGGTTCAGCCTATGCCAGCCCTAGGAACTATTAGAACTCCCTACTTTATAGGGCAGAACATATCGCAGTTTATTAAATAGTATGAACGGCTATGCACCCGACATTATGTAACGAGTAAGAAGAAGCACCAGGGCCTTCCGGAGTACTATAATTACTAGATAGGGGTATAGATCCGAAGCTTACCTAAATTCACAGCTGGCAATTAAATAGAGCTTGTAAGAAAGCTTAGGGCAGAATACTAAGCAAACGACTACTACCAACGCATAGAGACAAGAGACTTTGTAGAAGCTTTCATTTAAAAATCTGCGGAACAGCTAGGCGAGCTACGTCACTATATACACAACTTTACTACCATCTCAGCAAGAGCGGTAGCCGCAGGAAACCTTACTAAGCAAGAAAAGGGGTGGTGGTTTATATAAGGACTCCCTATTGAATACCACAGGCATATAATAGAAAAGACAGGAGCTATAGCAGACGAGCCCAGTACCCTTATGTTTAAAAGGCTAAAGGAGGCCGTAGAGTTAAGAATAATGGCTGCAGAGAATGTTAAGCGAATAGCTGTTCTTCCGGAAGAAGATGTCCTAAATGTCCAGCTTATACAAGAGCTACGGCAGCAAGGGAATAAGCTTAACCGCTAAAGGGAAGGAAGACTTCTAGACCCAAGGAAGCACGCGACGCTACTAAATTAGGCTGTAGTTTAAAGCCCGGTATAAGGATACAGCTTAGCACTAGAATATAAAGACTGGCAGAACAGCACCTAAGCTCCCTTTGTTCCGCAAGACTGCTGATATCTACAAGATCCCCAATATCCGCAAGATTCTACCGCCTTTGGACGACCACAGCGGGACGTATAGAGTCAGCAAGGCACGTAAAGACAAGGCCGACAGACCTGTTCTAGATGCGGAGGAAGTCACCGTTTTACCAAGTACAAATGTCAAGGCTTAAAGGATCTTATTTAGCAAGGATTTATACATCTGTCTAATCGAGGAAGACTGGTAGCTGGAATATGCGAACGACCTAGACCTGAGCTTCCGTGGCTCGGCAATGAAGAACGGCTGGAAGGTATCAAGAACTGGCTTCGTACACACCAAGGAATAGGCTTAGATGGACAGCTAAATCGGAAAAGGAAAGGCTAAGGACAGACGCAGAAACAAGCCCCTATAGGACAAGCGGATTTTACTAATTTCCATAACGGAGTAGTGCTGAAGAACAGTAACAAAATACGCATAAACTGGGAGGACTACTATTAAGTACGGCCCACGGATTTAGTAACGCCCAACCGGCAACGTCTGCAGACTCGCCCGACCCCTAGAGACAGCCGTACAACCAGAACAACCGTCAAGCCGCAAGCTCTGCCGCAGGAGAAGAATGTACGACTAGGAGAATGCATCCAGATTATATCACGGCCTGCGGATGAGACGGTAGAGGCTAGAAAGAAGAATAAATCTTCTAATCCTTAGAGACGGTCTTAGAGACGGACGCTTAACCAGGTCAGCTATTAACAGCAGGCTCCGCAGCAGGCTCCGCAGTAGGTGTAGGATATTCGACTAGGGGACAGTCAAGTTCTGAGGTAGGGGAGGGGACGTAGGTGACGACCGTATAAAAGATTTCTATTTTATCTACTTAATTACTATATTTCCTAAAGCTCCTTTCATATTTACTTTCTTAACCGCGACGTATTATCAAACGCGTCAACCTACTGCAAAAGATATTAGTTCAGCTCACCGCCTATCAACGAACTAATAGCGATTTTCCATCCCGGGGACGGAAAATCCTGATTGGTCCATTCAGCAATAGAGCTGGCAGAACTCTACACCGCCCCTGGAATTCGAATGCGCTAGCTACACGATGAGAACGGCATGGAGAGCCTTAATTGATTGCATGGATACAGAGCCGATTGTACGATGCAGAGCTGTACACAGAACCTTGACTGAACGAGTATACGGAAGCCTTGGTTAATCGAACAACTGCACAGAAGCCATGGTCAGTCGAAGAGTCGAATCAAGCCTGAGCCTTGATATTAGCACGTCACCGTTACTGAAGCAAGTCAATCGAATGTCGTCAGATTAGAGCCTTTGACCGGGCCGACCTTGTTCCTTATTTGAATGACAGCTGATCACAGCTCCGCAACCGCTATCTGAGTTCAGTACTGCGCTAGCTGCACGACAAGAACGGACACTGTGGCAAGGAAGGGATCTGTACAAAAGCAACAACACAATATCAGTGATTAAGTACCGCGGAAACGGCAAAGCAGTATACGAAGAGGCAGTGACAAAGATGCTCTGCAAGAGATCGCACACAGGACGCAGCTGACTATAATAAGCCTAAACCATCCTTATACGACCGAAGACAGGACTAAGCCGTATTGGGATAAACTAGTAAAGGATCTTGTTAAGGATTACAAGGAGAACAGGATTTGGATGTATAGGAGCCAGCGCTTTTCCTTAAGAGGTCGTCTTGACGAAGGACTGCATTGTGGACACAAGGGCAAGGGACATGTGATGGAGGCAGTCACAACAACCGAGAAGCTGACACCGGATAATATTAAGGACGACTTAGGCGAAACGTAGAGCCAGTAGGACAGCAATCAAGAGACTGAAAGCAGAAGATAATCCTAAGAAGGCTCTTAAGCTGGAAGAAGATCAAGGATACGCAAGCGTACTGCCAACAGCCGGGGTAAAGAAGCAGTTGTAATAGCCTAAGGATGCGCCGAAGAAGCCAAGAGCAAAGACGGTTCTAAAAGGAAAGAAAGCAGCTATTAAGGACGTCTTACAAGGGCACTAGGCCTGTGGTAATGGTTTAGAGGAAGCTGCCGTTAGTGCTTGCGAAGGAGGAAGTCTTAGGACAGGTCTCTGGATTGGACGTCTGGTGGACACTAAGAGCCTCAATCGACTACGGATACAGAACCTTGATTGAACGTTAACGGATTAGAAGCCTTGATTGAGCATACGACAATGCAGAGTCTCGATCGTATGTATAGCGGAAGACGCCTTAAGTTAAGCCAGGGCCTCATCAAATCTCAATCAGTTGAACGCCGTCTCCGCATTTAAGTCAGGACAGTCAGAGTCTTCGGCCGGGCCGACTTTCTACCTTAGTCGAACGACCGAACGATTAGTTGCAGCACGTCGTCGCCGACCAATTAGACAGTCTTTGGCTAGCAGTCAAAGCAGGTATACAGGCACGCACGCAGACACGGACGCAGAATATGCAATGCAAAGCTACTGATGCACAGCCAGATGCACAGCTAGACGCAGAGCCAGATGCAGAGTTTTGATATTAAACGACCAACTGAGTGATTAAACCAAGCCAGAGCCTCTGCTACCTTGGTTGACTGCTCTGCTACCGCCACTGCTACTGCCACTATTCCGTCCGGCTATTTTGTCCCTGCTGTCTCAACCAACTGCTCTGTCTCTACTGTTATAGATCTGTACCGCTGCTAGGTCTATTTTACTGCTGGATCTGCTAGATCTATTTAGCCGTTCAGCCGTTCTAACCGATCTATTCTGGACCTAATACTGCTTTAACTGTTCAATTCTAACTGCCGTTCCGACCGACCTATTCCGTTCTACTATTTCTACCGACCGCTATTTAGACCGACTGTTCTACTGTCGTTGCTGCTACGGCTACTGCTATTGCTGTCACTATTTTAACTGTTCTGTTTCTGCCATCTTAACCAACTGTTTTATTCTAACTACTACTCCAACCGTTCTGTTCCACTATTCCGACTATTCTACCACTGCTGTTTCGACCAACTGCTATTAACTAACTACTACTAACCAACTGCCATCGACCGTCTGCCGCTACCGAGATTTCTGCTATTAAAAGTTCTGTTACTGGATGTCCTACTGCTTACTAACTGTTACTAAGTTCTTCTACCGAGTGTTCCACCGCCAACTGTTCTATTTTATTTTACCGCGCTGACTGTCTGCTTTTATTACTGTTTCTACTACCGTTACTGTTACTGCTGTTACTGCTGCCGTTATTATTTCTGGTTTACTGTTCTAGTTACTAGTAGGAAGATCGGATCTTAGCTATGGATAACGGAAGGATATCATGGAATAGTTTTACAAGGCTGTAAAGACGGCTATAGAATTACGCTTTTAACTAGTACCACTAGTAGGTGTAGTACACAGGCGATTAGGGCGGCTAGTGCGTGCATTTATACTTTCGACCAGTGACGCTAGTGGGTATGGTGCATAGGCAACTAGTACGGCTAATAGGTGTATTTATTTCAGTGCGTGTCTAATAGGTATCTTACTAGGAGGAAGAGATTTCCTACGTTCTATTCTGTGCTTTCCTTTTTTTCTATTCTGCTCTTGCTATTCTTTTATTTGGCTATTCTTCTATAGTATAGAACGTTAGGGGACAACGTTCTTAGTAGGGGAGGTATGTGGTAGGGTAAAATGTCCCATACTTAGTGTCTTGGCATTTTCCTGTATTTATTAAGCTTTGGCTTTCCTCCTTCTTTCCTCCTTATCTTATATACAATCACGACCCTACCAGTTTACGGAATACATTCTTTTCTTTCTTTATTACTGATAGAGAGATAGACTGACTAACTGACTGACTGACTAACTGATAGATAGATAGTACCGTGACTTTCCTATCTAAGAGACACCGTACCCTTCTATAGTAGGGCGAAGATTAAACCAGGCTAACTTCCCTTACTTTATTTCTTACGCTCCACGCTCCTTACGACTACAATCTATCACTTAGTGCAATAATACGGCACGTTTGGAATTTCCGTATTTATTATTACCTTATAACAGCACTGTCTCCGTTAGTATAGCTTCCGCACCTAATTCGCCGCCCTTTTATAGCTCGGATAAGGGGCTAATCTAAACGCCCTTTACTATACCTTTGCCCTATAGCTCGCTTTTTAATGGACGTGGTAGTATGCCGGCTAATTAGACATCTTCTATATTTAGCAAGCCCTAGCAATCCTTAACGGATTACTAGGGGCCTACTAGGTAAGAATTTTTTTAAAAATTTACCCTTAGGCTAATAGTTATTAGTCCCCTCCTTAGTTTATAGCAAGTTTTTTATACTATATATCCTTTCCTAGGATGCGCCACTAGTTGCAAATACCCTACAAACCTTCAGCGCTATATTAAAAGCATCCACTATTTAACGGCCTATTGGTGCCTAGTTACTAGCTGCGGCCGTAGTCAAGGAGGTATTATCCAGTATAATAGGACCATTATCACCGGTAAGTCGTTTAATAGGCGTGACAAGATAGAGAAGCACTTGCGGAAGATGCACTAGGGGTTTAATATAGCTGCAATTGTCCCGCCAACCTATTCTAACGCCATTGCATCGGCCTAAATGGAAGCAACTATATCGCCTACACTTAATATAGGTGGCATAGGCATATTTAACGCCGTCAAACCTAGTCTGGTTAGTCAACTTAGAAACCTTACCTTTACTCTAAATAACAATGCGGCTTTTAAGCCCTACTATACCTTAGCACCTGCTGCTCTGGACTAGACTTTAGTATCCTTTTTAGAAAGCAATAGGCTTACTAATCTTAACTTTAACAATTCTATAGTGGATATAGAAGGGTTAGAGCTTAATATTAACTTCAACAATTTTATAATAGATATAGAAGGGTTGGAGCTTAATTTCAACTTTAACATTTCTATAGTAGATATAGAAGAGTGAAGAAATTAGATTCTATTCCATATTCTATATTAATATAGAGCTCTCGCATACGTACTAAAGTAACAACTTTTTGTAACGGCTTGTATAAATACCTTTAAACCAAAGCTTGTGGACTACTATTTAATAAAGATACTAAGCTAAGGAGTAGGAAAAGGTCGAGGAAAGGATATATCTATATATATAGCGCCAAGATACCCCTGACTAGGGGCCCTATCTAGGTTATATATAACGGTGCCACGATATCTTATAGGGGCGGTGCCCCAGCACCGTTATACTTCTTATAATATAGTGACTCCACACGCCCTAATCGCGGTACTACTGTCGCATTTATAAGCCTTATATAATAATAATATTGTTATTTTAACCTTTATAATCGTAATAAGCTTATTTTTAGGGCGTTATAGGCGTTGTGGGCGTCATTATAACTCTACAGCTCCTATAGGAGGTAGGTAAAGGCGTAGAAAGAGTTAATTACAAAGAGGGCGTTAGCTAAGGAGGAGGCTCCATTACTACGCTAAAAGTAGAGAGTCAATAGAGGCCTAGTGGCAGAGAGGGGCTCATTTAAATCGCTTACCAACGTTAGTTATATATTATGCGAAGTCAAATCTGGAGCCTTATTATAGAGCCTTGCTAAACAATTAACTTAATTACAGGTTTAAATAAGCCACGGTAGTAACCGCCACTAATTATAAAACGGGTGACACTAGGGGACGCATGGATTAATAATTAGGTAAATATTAGGCCGTGCGCATTATATCTCCTATTAAAAACAGCAATTAGAATAATATATCTCCGGTCTTATAACGTATCCCTTATAACTACATATTATAATAGGCTCTTAATATGGTAAAATTAAGTCCTTTAATCTAAAAGTATGCATGATTTTTAGAAAAGGGTTTTATAAAAAGTGTATTTAGTATATATAACTTGTTAAATAGGCGGGGAAGAAATATGTTTAACAGGTAAGAAAGAAACGTGTTTAATAGGTAAGGAAGAAATATATTTAATAGGTAAGAAAGGAACATATTTAATAGGTAGGGGAGAAATATACTTAATAGTTAGTACAGTATAACGCTTAAATAGCTGGACTACCTTAGAAAGGTGCATTTCCTACAGTTAATTATCACTTAGATGTTTAATAGGAAGATAGCTATATAGCGGCTAGCAGCCTATTAAGGCATTTTGTATAAAGTGCTCTATTAGTTAACCAAACTTAATGGTATCTAGGTAAAAGCGGATAATAAGGTTAAGAAACACTTTAAATATAGCTGACGAGAGGCGCTCTACAAAAGAATTAGGTAGTTTAGATGTAGAAATAAGAGTAAGAATACTAGAACCAAGCGTCTCCCATATACAATGCTATTGGTGGCCCTTAGTAAGACACTTTATAAAGTAGCGCCATTACTTGGTAGACGGAGCAGACGAGTCAACTAGCAATAAAGAAGGTATATTAGTAGATAGATAGAGTGCGTTAAAGAGCTACTTCTTAATAAAAAAGGCGTCGCTAACACCTCTACGCTATATAGTTAACGATATATAGTCCAGAAGTGCTTCTACGTTTTAATAACAGTTGTAGAGGTATGCGAGGTAATGGTAATAAAGAATATCTTAAAGTATCCTAGTTGCTTTAATAGTGGCAAGGTTAAAGAAAGCCTTTTAGAAACTAGATAGGGCGGTATTTATATTCTAGCTAGTAGAGGTAAAAGTAACTAAGGACTATAACAATGCGGTCTAAAGGTTTAAATCTATAGTGCGATTTTTTCGCTAGTGGGCAAGTACGGCCTTTAGGTTCTTAATAGCTTCCCTACTAGTAATAGCGCTTGCCCTATAGACTAAGGCGGACGCCTCTTATCTACTGATTCCTATATAGTTAGGCTATTTAGCTAGCTAGGCGAGTTTTGTTCCATTCTTCTGTATATATATATACTACAGGTCATCCTCTTCCTTGGTTACAAAGATATTAAAAAGTATATTTTCTAACCTTTTACACTTTTCCCTTTCTTTACGCCTGTTTATATTACTAACAGTTATAATATACTCTGGCTCTAGTGCAGCTATATAGTTTCTTGCACACTTGGCAGGCGGTTAAGATAAAGAAGTATTAGATATAGGCCTTTTATCTCTATAGCTAGCGCTCTTATCGCTTATGTCCTATAGGCTGTCTAGACCATAGTCTGCAATATTAGCTATAGACTAAAAGTGTACTAGGCTACTATAGTTACTATTATCCTCGCTTTGCGGTTAAGAGTCCGGAATGGCGTTGTCTGGGTTAATAGGCTTATATCCTTATTTAGGCTTAGGTTTAAGTTATAGAAAGACTTTAGGTCTATAGGACTAGTAAATCTACTACAAGGCATCTTTAGGTGACTTTGCAATAAAGAATAAAAGGCTAGGGTTAGTACTATCGCGTACCCAGACTGCAGGGGTGTTAATACTAATAAATAGTACAGGAAGCGAACGTAGAAGGAAGGTTTATATCTTTTAGGGGGTTACGCCTAAGGCTAGAATTAATATAGGTATAGGTATTTAATTATATAGAGATAGGAGATGGCTTAGAGTAGGAAATAGCGTTAAACTAAGCTTAGGCTAAAGCTTAGGCGGTAGGCATTATATCCCCCCCTAAGGATAGAGATTAGAAGCTATACCTCCTATATTTTAAAGGCTCCCTATTGCTTAAGTTATAATCTATAGTAAGTACGCCAAATGTCTTGTATAGGAAAACAAGATTTAATAAATATAGAGTATTATTATTATGTAGCTAAGGTTGGCTTATCTAAACCTAACAAGTTACTAAATCTCTAGAGGCTCTTATAACCAGCTTATACCAGGATCCTACTAGTATATATATAGGAACGCAAGGAATACAGCTATATACTACAGAGAATAACACAATAGTAGACGTAGATTTTCGCGGGCCAACGGCATAGAAGCGCTATAGAAGGTTCCCCTACAACGCTATCTTTAAGCGAAGCTTTATTAGATATAATGCCTTAATATTTAAAAGTATTGCGTCCCCTTAGCATAACGCTCTGCGTTAAACACGGCGGCTGCTATACTAGTATAAATATAGCGCGACACCTTGTATAGTTACATTCCCTTAAAGCTAGGCGGGTTAGGGAAATTCTAAGATTTATTAAAAGTATAGGTCCAATTGCATTATACCCTGGCGATATACCAAGGCCAGTATATAGAGAAAGGCCTATCAGCGGTCTCCCTATCTATAATAGCTACGGCTGTAACGCGGCAGACTATAACTTTTTTATAGTCAACGTGGACTCTATTAAGCAGCACTGCTTTAAGTTATATAACTAGAAGCGTAAGCTTAATAAGAGTATCCCCTACTAGGTAACTAAGCTACAGACACTATAGGCCAAGACACAGCATATTAAGTACTTTATTATTATCCCTCTAGATTAGAGCAGCAGTAGTAGTAATAGCAATAGTGCTATTAGCAGCAGCAAGACGGCTTTACTTAGTGCTATAGAAGCGAAAAGTGGTTAGAATGCATTACAGATCCAGTTTAAAGAAGCGTAGAATAAAAGAGCAGAGCGCTATAGCCAGGTGTAAGTGCTGGCGTATATTTCAGAAATCACGCTGTGGCTAAAGTTAACTGGATATTATATTTACCTTATAAAATTAAATATAGAAGATCTGCCTTAATCCTATAAGCTTCTAGATGCTTAAGATAAACAGCTACTAGCTACAGTTTACGCTAGCATAGAGAGGGTACTGCGGAAGGTAATAGGGATTATAGAGGACAATATACTATATAAAAATCGGCAGCTAAATCGGCTTAATGCTAAGCTACTAAACATATTTTGTGGGGCTGAAATGTTACAAGATCTAATTAAACCATTATAAAATAAGCGTTTAGTAAACACGTATATCTAAACATAGTAGAAGCTAACATATTACTTTTACCGCGTAAAGGACGGTGAATACTTATATAAGGATTTATTTTGACCTACAAAGAGGTAGCTTAAGTATACTAGTAATATAATAAAGGCGGCAAATAAGGTAAAGCTAAGGGAAGAGCAGGATAAAGGAAAGGATAGAGAAAAAAGTAGAGTAGGAACTAAAGAAGCTATAGATAAGCTAGATAAGCTCGCCCTAGAACTTAGCCTTACCTTTATTTAATAGCGGCTTAATATAAGGGCGTTTAATTCACTAATGGTCTTATTTACCGCTATCCTTATATAGGACAGTAAAAAACGCAGCTAGATAAAGATTAGCTACTATATATTATACCTATCACATCTAATCTATAACAGTCAGCTAATTATATTTTAGTATTGCCTTAATACTTTTAATGCGGGCAAAGTAGAAGATCTTAGTAGGTATTTAGTTAGTATATAAGACTAATAGCTGCTTAATAACAGTCTGGGCCCAATTAGTAAACTATTTATAACTTAACTACTAGGTTTTAGGATCGCGTAGAACATAGTTAGCTAAGCGTACGTCCGTTAGCACAGTAATAAGCAAACTATAGTATATAAGGACATAAAATTTACTATAACCAACTTATATAATCTTATTAAGCAGAAGCTAGTAGCTGCGCGCAAAATATTCTACTAAGACTTATATTTTAGGTTAGAAAACGTCCCTATATACAAGGTTTATAAGTTATTAAATAATTAAAACTTGTTTTAGCTAGGCAGCTCTTTCCTTATAAATGGCCGCAATAAGAAGCACTTAGGCGGTGGTAATAGATAGTTACTAGATAATTTAAGGCTACAACTAGATATTTTTGGACTACTTATATTAAAGAAGGTAGATAGAGAATAGTAGGTATCTAGTAACGCCGCCTACTAATATAAATACGCGGTTTAACGTTTCCTGGAGTATATAATGGTCTATATCTATATCAGTTTAGGCTAGCTGGTAAGGAAACCCAAGTTCTTAAGTACTAAGTAGTGTAATAAACAAGTAGATAAGTAAAACTTGTTTATCCACAATAGCTATCTACTCTTTATATTAACCTACTATAAGTCGCTAAATTAGACTAATGCTTATAGGTAGCTAGTTTAATTCCTACTTCCTAAAGTTAGCGAGCTAATAGTATAGTATATAGTCCTAATCCTCTCCTTTTATATCTGGCTTAAGGAGGAAGTTCTTATTTTAGAAGATATATTTGAGTACCTATAGTCCTAAGGCAAAGATATATAGATAGAGAATAAAATAACAAGGGTGCTAGTGTTGGAGACTAAAGCAACTATCTTAATAGCGATTAACGCGCAAAAATGGCGGCAGATGGCCATAGGGATTAGAATAAAAAAGTTTACTAGGCTAGATTATTAGCTAGACCTTAACCTACCTAGAGATATTAATAATCTAGATAACGGACCTAGTGGCGGCTATAGCGGCCACGTAATACTGGAAGTGTTTTATTGGTAGGCGTTATATAGGCCCCATATTAGAAACTAAGCATATAGGGGAATAGTTAATTTTCGCAACAGGCTTACTAACGCTGGGCTTTAGGAGTATCTTTAAGCAAGTTAGATATGGCATAGGCTATATAAAGATCCGGTCTAAATAATAGCTAAAGGAATAAGGTAGGATAGGATAGCAAATAAGCATTACTAGAAAGGATTTAAAGCGGACGCACTTAATACTCCCCTAGCGAAAAGGATTGCGTATAGGAAGGCTCCACTACGCCATAGACGTCGTTAGATAATAGAGGAGGCGGTAGTAGCACTTTAAGATCTCTATAGTCCCCAAGCATAGTATAAATCGGCCAAGCAGGAAGAAGCAATACAGGTAATATTAGACGGCGTAGGACAAGTTATTGCTATCTTAGGCACTAGGGAAGGAAAGAGCCTTTTATTTATACTTCTATTAATGCTCCCCAGCGTAGGTATAACGGTGGTAATACTTCCCCTAATTGGCTTAAAGTATGACATAATACGGCGGCTTAACTATATGGGGCTTAGGTATAAGGTATAGGAATACACAAAAGATAAAGAAGTTAGATATCTATTAGTATTTATATTAGTCGATAAGGTGGTTAGCGTTACATTCCACTCCTATCTTAACCAGCTCGAAGCCGGGAATGGGCTTAATAGGGTAATTTTTAATAAAAGTTACCTAGCTATAACTGTATTTTAGTACTGGCCTAAGATGAAGCTAGTTAAATATCTAAAAAGCCTATAATATTAGTTTGTCTATCTTATAGCTATATTACCACCGACGATGGTTAATCGGTTTAAGTAGGCGATGCTACTATACCAGCCTTATATAATCCGGTTTTTAATATTGCGCATAGATCTAGAATACTAGGTTAGGCGGAGCAGTATTATAAAGTTATAGGATTTTACCCTAGCAGAAATAAGAACTACGCTATAGGAGAGTTAGTTTATTTAAGAGTAAGGGGCGCGCTATATTATATATACCACAACAAGACCAGAGGCAGATAAGGTCGCAGAAAGGCTATAGTATCTTATATACTACTTAGATTCCAGCACAGATAAGAAGAAAGCTTTAGCTCTAGCTAAATAGGTTACTAGGGAGTCCCAAGTAATAGTTACTACAGGCGCATTTAGCCCCGGAATAAACCACGCTTATATACGGGCAGTCTTTTATATTAGGGCTCCTGCAAGTGCAATAGATTTTGCGCAGGAAGCAGGATAGGCGGGAAGAGATAATAAAGGTAGGATTTCTTATATTTTCCTACCAAAAAACTGGAAAGTGGTAGATATTAGGTTGGTAGGTAAGCTCTTACCGGACAAAATAAAGGTTATATAGTGGTACCTAGATAATCCGCGGTGTTAGTTACTGCCGCTTAGTATCTTCCTTAATAAAGTACCGCAGACGTATAAAGGTAAGAGTATATTATGTAACTAGTGTAGAAAGCTAGGCATTCTAGTTAGCACTAATAAGGTTAAGCTAGCGGCGGCTAGTAAATTAAGGGAGGATAATATAGAAATATTAGAAGGGGTAAATAAGTCTAAGAGTTCTAGCAGCGCAGAGAACTTAAAGGTAAGAAGCCGGCTACTAAGGCCATATTTAATAACTTTTTTTAGCCAGGTTAACTCCACTAGGTAGGCCCTCTAAAAAAGCCACTTAGGGCTACCTAGAGCCACCTAGCCGCGAACAGGCTACTAATATCAATATCCACCTAGTAGATACGGTCTGTTTAACATTCTAAGTAGATTTTAGGCAGATTAGACATCTTAGTAGCTAAAAAGAAGGTTTTATCTAGCTAGGTAAAGGCGTTCGCGCCAGCCGCAATTGCCCTCCCAAATATAGTATAGCAGTATATTTAATCAGTAATTCGAGCTACCTAGGCTATCTACTTAGGCGAATTCCACCTGGACCTACTATTTTAAAGGGGGAGTCCTGGTGGGACGCTAACAACCTAGTTAATCGATTTTACTATTCTTTATAATATTTTTAATCTATTCTCCCCATTACGTAATCTAATTCGACGTCAACTATAAAGCCTTATATATTAGCCATAGTATCGACAGGCGTTCTAGCAATAATATCACTGCTTTATATGCTTATCAAATATATAAAGAACCTTCTAGCATTAAATAGCAGGCGCTAGCAACTTGTTAATCCTCTTCGCGGTAAGGCAAGAACGATAGAGCTATTATACAGTCCTCCATAGGCGCTTAAAACGTTGATATACCTTAATTAATAAATATTTAAATTGCTCCTTAATTGGCTCGTCAATGGCTATAAATTATATGCATAGGAAGGTATATCAGTGGAGCAGAAGCTAATAATGTTTATAGCTAGATATAGGGGTAGGTTAACTAGAAGGTTTATAGCGTAGGAGTTTTAATACTTAACATCTACAGTAAGCCTATTAGTAGGTAATATTTAGTAGGTAATAAAACGCTATAACTAACCTCTATTAGCGCCTTCTATAAGGTTCTTAACGCTCTATATAAGCTGTATAAGGATATTGTCAAGCTGCTACCTAATTAAACTCCCAAATGGGTACAATCTAATAATAAGATATGGCCCTTTTTTATAGATTATATTGGCGCGCTTAACAGCTTATATATACTAATATTAGTTCCTAAAGCTTAGCAACCAGCATAGCGTAATAGGAAAGGCTGGATCTTACAGAATGTATTTACGGCATGCGATTTTGATATAAACTTCGTGTTAATTATACTAGGATGGGAAGGCTCTACACACAACAGTTATATGTTCGCTTTTGTAAAGGATAGTGGCTTTTATATACCTTTAGGTCGCTATTACTTAGTAGACGCTGGCTATGCTATAGATAATCCTATAGTGCTTATTCCATATTAAAAGGTGCGATACTATTTAAAGGAATAGGCAAAAGTAAATAAGAGGCCAAAGGATAAAAAGGAGCTGTTTAACTTACGCCACGCTTCCTTAAGGAATATAATTAAACAAGTATTTAGTGTCTTAAAGGCCCACTTCCCTATACTTGACAAGGGCCGCAAGGGCTATAGTTTAAAGACTTAGATTAAGATTGTATGGGTATTAACAGCGATTTATAACTTTATAAATATAAACGGCTAGGACCCAAATAAGGAGGACTCTGGCTATATAAGTAAGGAGGATGCAGATACCAATAAATTTATAATTCTATATAGAATAGATAAGCGCGGAATAAGTTAACGGCAGGAGGATATAGTGGAGGCAATATAGAAGCAGTATCTAGAGATTCTAGATGCAAGAGGCGTTGATATTTAATAAGAAAGTAATATAAATAGAGGTGCAAGTTTTTAAAGTAGTAAGCGGTAGAAATAATTAATCTATAAATAGAGCATCTAGAGCAGTAAAATAACGTGCAACACCACTTATAAAAAAGTCGTAATAGATAATTTAATTATAGCTTAATTATATCGCTAGCTTTTTTATCTAATTAAGCCAATTTCCTAACTCAATTAAGCCTCTACTTTACTATTAACCTCTACTACTTTGTCAACTAATACTAGCTGCTTAATATATATAGGCTTTGACTATATATTAACTATTAGTTAATCTATATACCTATTTCAAGCATCACCACTAAGAGAATTAAAGATATAGGTCCTACTTTCCACTTTAAACGCTTTTAGGACAAGCTGCTAATTAGCAGTAGTAAGGTACCTAAAGTCCTTAATAAAGCTACATACAGCCCTCTCTATTGGCGAGCTTTTTAACGCTAATAGCGTTGTCTCTAAAGCACTAAAAGCCGCCGTTGCTTTACTAATACTCTCGCTTAAAGCCTCTGACCCTTTTACCGTCTTTAATAAATAGCCTCGATTAGCAGCTTTGGCTGCGTTCTTTATTAACCGCCGTACTATATTAAGGTCCTTTACTTTCTAAGTATTTCGAGGCTTCTTTCCTATAGCTAGTAATAGTGACTGGCCCACTAGAGACAACGCTACACTAAGTACTAATAGAAAACGCGAGGGTGTTAAAATCTTAGATAAGGAAGTAGGTAAAGGAGTAACACTCTAGCCTTCTATTAGTGCACTAGATGGACTCCATTCAATCGTTTAGAGTAGAGTATTTAAATACTTAATGTCCTCATTTTCCTTCTTATACTTTACGTCTATATTAGACAAGCTAATGTTATCGTCTTTTTAATTATTCCAAGCCGAACTCTTATTAAGCGCGTTATTAATCGACGCGGTGTGTTCGCCGCTAGCTATCTTGCCCTTAAGAAGCTCCTTTAGCTATTTAAAATAAGGTAGGTGCTTTTTCCTAAAAGGTCTCCTTTTAATATGCTAATTAAAATAGCCGTCCATTACTCTAGGTTTATTAGTATATGGAAGACTAGTAACCTTATATACCCCCCAGCCAGAATATGCCTTTATATAAGCCTTCTATTTATGCTAGCACGTCTTCTAGTAATTATACTTATTTATTAGCTACTCTATAGTAAGAACCTAGCCTAATTTCAAGCTAATAAAGCTAATAGCGTCGGCATAGTTAGTAGCTTTAAAGGTAGCCCTATTTATTTCCTTACCCTAGGTTATTAATAACCTCAGAAAGTCCAAGAAGGCTTTATTTAAGGCTAGAAGCTATAAAAATCGAGCCTACTTATTAACAACTTCGCCTTCCTATATAGTCTTCTTCCTCTAAGTCCTTTTAGCAGCCGGCTTGCTAGTATCCTAATCCTTATCCTACTTATTAGCCGCAAGAGTTGTTGCTACTATTATCCTCCTTAGCCGCTTCCTTAAAGAGGTCGTCGCAGATACCGATATAGGCGCTAGTATAGGTTTGGTAGAGGTAGTAGCTGCTTCGAAAAACCTCATACTAGATATATTTAGTAGAGGGATGCTAGCAAAGGCATAGGTAGAGGCATAGGTAGAGGCAGTAATATTGGCAGTATTAGCAGGGCTGCCCTCTATGGGTGTATTGTTATCGGCTATTAAAAGCAGTAAGTAGATATTATAAATTGGTTAATATATTAATAAGGCTCTAACTATTCGTTCTATATAGGCCTTTTTAATGCCCTATGTAGATTATATAACTATTATCCTTACCGCCCTTCCTGTCTGGCGACAGCTCCTTTCTGGCGAATTGCCTACCAAATAAACGCCTCCTACCAGGTAGGAACCCCCCCTACTTTAGTGTCTAGAAGAGGCGCTTACACCCTATAGATTGCGTCTAGGTGGGCCGTAAAAGTATTGACCTAGCTATATCTACCTGGTGGAGCCGACCTGGCTAAAACAAGTTATTAAATATGGCCTAAAGCAGCATATACGCGATTAAGAGCGTTGCTTACAATAGTATATTGGCAACCTAAAGCTGCTTAAAGGCAGCTGCTTGCTCTGCTAGTTGGTGGACTTAATAGATCTAAGCACATTAAAAACAGTACAGGGAGCAGACCATATATTAGAAAAGTATTAGTTAGTAGGTAAGTAGAGGTTCTTTAACTCTAAATGTATAACTATAGAAGAGGGTTAATAGCGGTTTTCTATAGGATAAAGGCGATATAAGGGGTAGCTATTAATATATACTTTATGCTTTAAGTATGGAAACCCGCAAATAATTTGCGTAATATAGGGTAAAGGTTAGTATAAGTATGCTAATACATTAATGCTGGCTTATTAGGGCGCGTATCAGCGGGAGATATAGTATAGGTAAGTTCTAAAATAGCTAGTAGGACGTGATTTTAAAGACGAGCTTAAATATATGCTATAGTTAGAAGAGGAGCGGGAGGTATATAGGCAGAAGGCTTATAATATAATATTTATTAGCAACTAGGTAATAATAGATATTTTAAATAGGCTATAGTTTTTTTTTATATAAAAAAAAGCCATTTTTCTATATTAGAGTGATATAATTAGGGGTTTTTTTTTTAAGTATATTAAAATAGTATATTTAGATATTAAAATTAAGTTCTTTTAGCCCTACGTCTACTATAACGTCTACTATAACTAACTAGCTGTCATTTTCTACTAGTGGCGTAATAGGCAGGAAGCTCGCTTAATTTTAATTTTTATAATACTTTTAAAAAGAGTAAGTAAGTATCTAGCATACCTACTAAATACGCTACGTAGAATAATATATAGAGCCTATTATAGGACTTGCCTATAATACCCTTTTTTTTACCACTTTCTACCTTAATCTACCGTTTTCTACCGTCTCTACCGCTAGAAGTTACTGTTAGCGACTTAATCAATCGAAATATAAACACAGTAAGAGGGACGCGCAAGCCTATATAATTGGATTGTCTATAAACAAAGATCTAAAGCTAAAGAAAAGGAAAGGAAAAGATAAGTAGTAATATAAGGAGTTATATACAATCCCTAGTTATATAAGAGTTATATAAACTCTGTGTCTACTATAACATTTACTATAACTGCCGCTTTTTACTAGTGCCGTAACAGTTGCCTATTAGCGACTTTAAGGAACGTTAACTAGTTATGGGCATTACGTTATATATAAGGACTATTTCTTAGAAGGCTTGCTAAATATTACCTTATATATCGCCAGTATAAGTTATCTAATTAGCTCGCTGTTACGGCACTAGCAGAAAGCGGCAGTTATAGTAGACGTTATAGTAGATATAGGGCTTATATAACGCTTATGTAACTAGGGGATTATATATAACTCCTTACGTTACTACTTATCTTTTCCTTCCCTCTTCTTTAGCTTTAGATCCTAGTTTATAGATAATCCAATTATATAGGCTTATATACATCCTTGCTATGCTTATACCTTAATTAACTAAGTTACTAATAGGGGTTAAGGTTTGGAAAGAGGAAAGGGAAAAATAAGGTAGAAGGAGATATAAAGATTATATACGGCATAGATAGGGCTAAAAAGGAAGATTAAAAAAATAAAAAGGTACGCGAGGTTAAATTTAGCTACAATATAGGTGGGAATAAGTAGTATACTGCTAGTACAATAGAGGACCTACTAAGGACTAAGCAGGATTAGTAGATTAGTTAGATTAAACACTAACCTAACTAAATACGGAACTTTACAGAGGTTTTATTTATATGGGGTTAGACTTATATTTAAAAATATATATTTTTTTACCTAAATAGAACTCTTATTGTTAACTTAAAGTAATATTAAGCTATTGCTAATATTGGTTAAATATACTTTTAGACAAGCTCTATTTAATTTTTATATCCTCTATTCTCCATTACACTATACTAAACTAGATAGCTAGACGGAAATTTAATTTAGCTTAGCGGTGTTAATAGAAATTTAATACGTCCTAGCAGCGTTAGCAAAAATTTAATGCGGTTTAGCATAAGCTTTATTACATCTAAATTAAACCTCTTTTTATAGACGCCCCGCCTTGTAGGAGACCCTCCTACCTTTAAGGTAAATATTAACTAAGCTATTTCATCCCTATAATATATCCTTAGTTACTTACCTCTCCTACAATAGTCGACCAGTAATATAACGGCTAATTTAGGAATTTATTTAGAATAAAAGGTCGCAAAGCGTATACGCATAAAGTACTATATAAGGGTTATTATATTTAATAGACTTTTATAAATTAAAAAGCTGCCTACTAATTATCTAGAAAATAAATACCGCTAGCAAAATAAAAAAGACTACTAGGTATCTATTAAGAAAGTAAGTAATTAGGGAATAGATAATATAAGTAGTAGAAGAAGAGCTACTAAACTCTACTCTTAGGACTTAAAATCACCAATATCTTGCTTAAGAATAATATTAGTATTAGTTCTAATAATGCTATATACCCAGTCTAACACACTCTACTCCCTATATTAAACCGTTAAAAAGTTAGCTAGAGCCTGCACTATACTATTAAACTAGTGGCTGTACTGGCTAACTACTCTACTAGCGCGATAGTTTATATAATATTAAAAGGCAAGCTATATCTAGCGCTTATATATCCTATTTAGACTGTACTCTATACCCCTCTTTACTGGAATTATTATAAGGCGAGGCTCTATAAACGCTAGTACATATAAAATGCTATAGTATGCCTAGCCCAACGCTATATATAGAGAGTAGTTGGGATATCTAAGATGATATTTATTAGAGAAGACGCAGAACCTCGCGCTACTAGCATTAAAGGCAGGGGTTTCACTATATGGCGTATTATAAGGGGAGAGCTATATAAAAAGGGAAGTTAGTAGGTACGTATTTAAAAATAGTGTAAAATTGGTTAAAATTAAACTAACCTATATTATAAGTGCTTCTTAGAAAATGTGATTAAGTTTTATACCTATAGGACATCCTACTAACCACCACAAATTCAAGCAAACAGTGGCAGGAAAGGGTATTATAGATTATAAACTATTTTGCAATGCTATAAAAATGACTTAAGTGTTCTAAAAAGTAACTATTTTCTTAAGCTACTAAGCATATTAGCTTTAGCTGCATAAGTTATTTAAATACTAGCATACCTATTAAATATTCATAAAGGTAATATTGTAGCCTAAATTATTATATAAGTGGACAAACTTGTTCTCTATGGCACTTAGACACTATTGTGGCGGCTATTAACTAAGTATAAGTGTTAAAGCGTAACGCTCTACCTAAGTAGATAGAGTAGGAGGAGTAGTGCTTATTATAGTGGTTATATATGGCACTAATAATACCGTATATATATTAGCAAGAGCATCTGTTTATACGTAGCAAGAAGAGGGCAAAGCACATAACTAAGGTAAGTAGTAAGGTAGAGGTGCGTAATAAGAACTAGGTAATAGGAAATAATTAATAACCTATATTATAATAGTAATAGTAATAGATATCCAACAGCTAGTAGAGAAGAGAAAGCGTTAGTAAAATAAAGCGCGGGTTAGCAGTTGGCTTAATATAGATATAGAGGGTCTAGTTACTTATAATAGGCTTAAATAGCTAGTATATACTAATAAGCAAAGCTTTGCTTAGATAGACGGCGTTAAAGAAAGCAGTGCCCAAAGCAGCAAGAGAGAAAGATGGATAAGGTAGATAATATAAGGAAGGGTAGAGAAATTTAAATAGAAGCTAATATATAGTAAAAGGTAAGGAAGTCTTAGCACGCAAGTAAATAAGTTTAATTAAAGTAAAGTTATTACTTATAAGCTGCTAACTCCTATGCATTTAGAGCCTAGTAAATTTTTAATATCACAATAGATTAAGGATAATAGAAAGTATATATATTTACTTTATAGTCCAATTCCTAATAGAAAAAAGCCCCTTTAAAGAGGAGAAGAAAGCCCCCTAAAATATACCTAGATAGGTACTTAGCAAACGCTAGATATAAAGTAGAGAATTCTAACTAGGGTAAAAAAGAAAGGAGTAAAGTCTAAGCTTAATTTACATATTAGGAAAATAGAGAGGGGAAGAAAGGGGGAGAAGTAGTAAAGCACACTATCTAGTAGTAGCGCGGAGAATAGTAATTACTGTAACGTTCTTATGCCTAATAAATACCGGCTAGCTATACCGCGTCTATATCTCCGCTTATAAAGCTTAAATCCGGCCCTATAAATACTTTATTAAGAATAGGTTTGTTATCTCTCTACCGCTAAGGTACTAGGTAGCCTATACCTTCCTTACTCTACTTAAGTACTCCGCCCACTTGTCCTTAAAAACGGGCATAACGCCCTTATTCTCAGCGTGGAAGTTAGTTATAGAGATAATATTAAGCCCGCACCTAGCAGCTTAGCAGCGTACCTATACTTAGCATTCGTCCCAGAGGAAGTTAGGTATATACTTTTACTATATAATAGCGCCCTAGCCGTAAACCTCCATTCTATTAACTATATAGGTGGCTACCGGCGCTCCTAGGGTCTAGAGGAAGGGGTACTTAGTGCCTTTAATAGTAGGGAAATCTAGGTGTAGGACTTAAAGGTTTAGATATACTACTATTCTTCCCCTAGGCTGCAGCCAGCTCTTTTAAAGGCGTAGGGACTTATCTTGCTTATCCTAGGGCAGTATATCAAACACCTATAAAGCCGTAATAATATTAAAACTAGTACGGCCTTATAGTAGCTAGGACCTTAGTATACCAAAGGCCTATAGATCTATAATATCCCCATAGGCAAGCCTAATAAGTTTGCTTTAATTATTTATACTACTAGGCAGCCCGAAGCCGGCATTACAGATATTAGTTTTAGTAATGTTTTTTAAAAGCTCCCTATAGATATTAATGCTAACGTAGGTCCCTAAACTAACCTACTACTTAGCCTCTAAGAGGACCTAGGCGGAACCTATCCCTAAGTCCAAGATACATTCTCCTAGAATAGGCGCCATAATGTTAACAAACTACGCAACGTTTTAATAATACGCATAGTAGACGGCGTCGTATAAGTGCGTAAAGGGTGCGAACATAGCTATAGCATTAGCGGTGCTGGCAAGGCAAGGTATAGTAGAGGAAAGGGGATTATATCTATTTAAGTATTAGTACAGGCGGTAATACAGGACTAGCATAGGTAGGCTTTAGCACGTAGTAGACTTACTAAAGGAATACCCTAGAAGAAAGGGAGATAAAGTAGAAAAAAAAAAGGAAAAGGGAGAAATAGCTAGTAATAAATTAGCGCTTGCATATATAAATATATAGCGGGTAAGAGATGCAGCATACTACGGCTTAGAGGTTTAAACGGTTAAAGAACTCACCTATAAGGCTTAAAGGGTTAAAGAATTAATAGTTAAGGCTTAAGCGGATATATAGATATATAGATAAGATAAAAGACGCTAAAGGTTAAATAAAGGAAGTGGTTTAAGTAAGGGGGGAACGGAATATATATATAATTAAGGGGTTATAGTAAATAATAGCAACCGCGTTAAATAATAGAAGCCATTAAACAATAGTTATTAAATAATAGTTATTAAACAATAAAGGTCATTAAATAATAGAAGTTATTAAATAATAGAGGTTATTAAATAATAGAGCTTAATATTTAAACTAAGTCCCCCTACAATTAAAAGCTAATAACAGAGATGGTAATTATTATTATTTATTGCTTAACGTCCGATTCGGATCCCTGTTAGGCCCACGCGGACTACTCCTTATATACATATAGGGAGAAAACTCTATTTGAGAAAACCCCGTAATCCGTCTCCCCGCCTTTTGGGGCTCGCTTGCAAGTCGCCTACAAGTCACCAGTAGTGCTCTACTACCTTACTTTTTGACCTCCTTGGGAACCACTGCTGCCGTAACAAACCTACAGACGCGCTAGTATCACACACTGTACTCTACTCCTGTAGAGTTATTAGGGGGCGCCTATTACTCGCCCCTTTGCCTTCTAT
>Ga0307507_10003725_pt1 | contig 28711 bp, 22 predicted proteins | sample 7_EM_MG_FD_207223 | JGI IMG/M metagenome (GOLD analysis project Ga0307507, IMG submission 207223) | Populus trichocarpa ectomycorrhiza microbial communities from riparian zone in the Pacific Northwest, United States - 7_EM | ecosystem: Host-associated > Plants > Roots > Unclassified | place... | reverse complement strand
CGACTTCGAGGCCTACTGGGCCCACCACGGCCAGCGCGAACACGAACGCCAGCACACCACCCGCTACCGGCACCACTACACCACCACCACCTGAACCCCACCCTCACTCAGAAAGAAACGCACCCCCGCGAATGCCGCCACGGACCGGTGAACGTCGTTTCTGCGGTCCCTGAATTCGGCAACAGGTTCGGGCAGGGCCGCCGTGCCTTGCTGAAGCGCGCCGACCACTCAAGTCGACGGAAATGCTTCGGCGCCGTCGCCGCCGGCAACCTGTGCGTCGGCGGCCGATCCGGCGAGGACGTCTTGGAGTGCGGCGTGGCGGAACTGATATACGGCACCGACGGCGCGGAGCACTTCGCGGTCCCGCGCGTCCTCCAGGAAGCGCATCATGCGGATTGGCCCCTGGCCGGCCCACCACAGTTGCACGAAGGCCAACGTTGCCGGCCACACCGCCGAGAACGCGATCCCGAACACGAGTCCGGAGGCGAGCCCTGATACCAGTCCGGATCCGAGGCTGGACACGGGTCCCGATCCGAGGATGGATCCCGCCCCGGACCACACCGCGAGCGCAAGGCCTGAGACGAGCCCGGAGGTGATCATCCGGCGCCGGTCACCCTGCCAACTGCCGAGCGGGGTGACCATGCCGTCGGCCCCCTCAGCTGGCTCCGTGTCGGCTATGAACAGCTCCACGAACCCTGTTCCGAGTCGGCTTCCAAGCCCGGAGGCGGCCCGGATCCCGAAGACGAACACGAGTCCGGACGCAAGGCCGAACACGATGCCGGACCAGGGTCGCGGGAGGTACTCGGAAAGGAAACCGGACCAGAGTCCCGGCAGGAGGCCGAATACCAGCCCGGACCCTGCTCTCGGCATGTGCCCGGATTCGAGTCCGGACCCGAGCCTCGGCCGGAGCCCGGCGGCAAGTCCTCTGCGCGTGACAACCTCATTCCATCTCAGTCGGCCGATCCGGCCCGGATAGGCCAGTCCGGATCCGGACCACACCCCGGACCACAGCCCGAGCGTGAGTCCGAGCGCAGCGCCGAACGTGAGTCCGAACACGGGGCCGAGCCAGAGTCCGGAGACGAGACCGCCGATCAATCCGGATACGAGTACTGAGACGAAGATCCTGAAACGGCGCGGTTTCCATCGCGGGACGCACCACCAGGCCAGGTCGCGCGTGGAGTCCTGATTCATCCTCTGCGCCAGGTATTTGAGCCATCTCTCGGCTTGCGCGAGGGTGTAGCGCTGGGCCGGTCGGCCGGGCCTGGCAGCGTACGCGGAGGGCAGGATGCGGGCGAGCAGGTGCTCCTCCAGTGCGCGCCGAGAGGGAAACCGCTGCGTGTCGGCCAGTTCGTCGACCGAGTCGTCGACGCCGTAGGTGTCCCGCACCAGTGCCAACATCAGCGGCGAGCTGAGCGCCTCGGTCAGAACAGCGTGCCGTCGGCAGCGCAGGAGTTCGGTCAAGGCCGCCCACGACGGGGGCATCGGCTCTGGCACGCACCGTGCCAGATAGGTCGCGGCGTCGTCGCCACTGACCGGAACCATCTGTACAGCTGCCGCGCCCAGCAGGCGCCCGCCATCCGTCCCGGCGAGATGCTCCGCGGCGCGGCTGGCCACCACCACACGGAATCCCGCCTGCTCGTTGAGCGCGCGCAGCGCCATGGCCCGCAGCTGTTCCGACATCTCGTCGAACCCGTCCAGCAGCAGACCCACCCGCCCCGACTCCACAAGTCGCCACGCTGTGTCCGCCCCCAACCACCTGCCGTTCGTGGACCAGTGGTCCTGCACAAGGCGCTGCGCGATCCACGCCGCCACCGGCTGGGTCCGCGGGTCCCAGCCGTGCGCCGTCAACAACACCGGCACCGGAATCGTCGCCCGCGCATACTCATCGCGCGTCGCCTTCCGGTGCGCGAGGGCGTCGAGCAGCAGCTGGATCATCGCCCCCGACTTACCGGACCCGGGATCGCCCAGGATCACCACACGTCCCGAGTCCAGCCCGCCGTACACCCCGAACAACTCCTCCAAGCCGCCGCCCCCGAGCGTCTCGACCGTCGCCGCAGGCACGCCCGGCAGCGGGGCGAACCGATGCCGTACCGTGCCGCCCACCGCGTCCGCCAGCGGCCCGGCCGCCGCCAGCCGAGATCGCACCCACCGCACCGGAATCGGCACCGGATAACGCAGTCCGTGCTCGCGCGCCACGGCCTCCCAGTGCGCCCGCAACTCGGCAGCCAACAGATCCGCGACGCGGTCCAGGTCCTCCTGCACGACCAGGTGCGCCCGCGTCTGCCGGTTCCACCACACCCCGACACTGCCTATCGTGACTGCAGCCTCGGCGATCGCCTGAACCGCCGTACCGGCATTACCCACGTCCTTGGCGACCAGCACATAGCGCGCGATCAACAGCAGCGCCGTACCGAGCAGGAGCAGGCCCGCCGCGCTCAGAATCCGCGCTCTGAGAATCTGCATAGTAGAAGTCTGACTATCCAGGAAGTTCGCATGCCCGCGCTTCACCCCAACGGGTGACTCTGCTTCACCCCGAGGAGTGACTCCCGCGGGTGTCTATCGAGCCGCCACGGCTCATCAGGGCGCCCGATGGCCACGTAGTCCGAGGACTCATGCCGGCTCACCTGCACAAGCAGGCGCGCTGCGCTGAGATTCACGACGGGCTCTGGGTCCGCCGACCGGACAGACGGGCTCACCGGCACCACCACCGCGCCCCGTGCGACCGCGAATATCTAGGCCACCCCACGGAGCCTGTTCGGGCGCCCAAGTCGGACTACGCCATCCAGATCCGTTCCGCGACACTCACCAGCCACTCGGCGTGGGGATGGTCCCGTGCGGCCCGGCTCCGGAGGGCGGCGCCACGTGCGCCGGGCGCCGCGCGAACTCGGCGGCCGCACATCAGGACCTTGGCCCCTGGCGGCCGCCCGCTCGAGGGGATTGACTGGAGGCAGCGGGAAGGACCCGATACCGAAAGGACACGGAGCAGCGGCTCAGCGCCGCGCACCATGCGATCAGGGCCCGCGAGACGCGGACGGGTTCCTTCCCGCGATCGCCTGCCCGACCTGCACCAGGACCGGGAACCATGGAACCAGTACGCGCGTACCGCACTGCGGATCCCCACCACCGCGCCTCGACGCCAATACACACCACACGCCAGATCGCACTCGCAGACCACCAGTGTGCGGATATCGCCTCCCGTTCCTTTCGCGACGCACCATCCGGCGCTGTGGACACGTGCCCGTCACGGATGGCGGCGCGCATCGATACGGTCAGCGTGCTGGCTCGCGAGGCGTTATCGGAACTGCCTGACCGGTGGGTGCATACCCAAGCGGTGGGCGTCCGTGCAGCGGCGATCGCGGGCACGGTCGATCTGGTTGATCGCCCGGTTCTGCTCGCCGCGGCCTGGCTGCACGACATCGGCTACGCGCCGATTGCAGTGCGATCGGGATTTCATCAGCTTGGCGGGGCGCGCTTGGCGCAGCGGCTCGGATGGCCGCTCCGGATCGTCGCACTGATAGCTCACCACTCGGGTGCGATCTTCGTCGCGCGCGGCAACGGATGGGCCGACTCACTTCTCGCGTACCCGGATGAGCAGTCACCGGTCACCGACGCCCTGCTGTACGCCGACCAGAGCACCGGTTCGCGCGGGGAGTTCCTGCCTGCCGCAGAGCGCATCGAGCGCAGTCTCAGCCGCCACGGACCGCGCTCGGCTCAGGCCCGAGTCGCCCCGCAGCGCGGCGCGTTCCTGCTCGAATCGGTAACCCGGGTGCAGCGACAACTCGCGCAAGCGACCATCCCCGACAGGGGCGGGCACACGGCCGCAGACGACAGAGCAGCGTGGAACCTTGGCGAGCTCCGTCACACCGGTGCGGACCAGGGGTCGTGACGCATGCGCAGACCAACAGCCGCGATCGGGAGCGCGGTGTATTTCGCAGCTGAGGCGGGAACCTTCGCGGTACTGATTCCGTGGCTGGTCACCGGTTGGGCGTTTCACCGGATATGGCCGTACTGGGAGCTGTGGCGGGTCGCGGGCGTGTTGTTGATCTGTGCGGGGCTCGTCCCAGTGGTGCACGCGTTCGTACAGTTCACCAGGGCGGGCGGCACCCCGATGCCGCTGGCGCCGACCCGGCGACTGGTCGTGAGCGGGTTCCACCGGTACGTGCGTAATCCCATCTACGTCGGATCGTTGACGATCTTCGCCGGTGAGGCGCTCCTGCTCGGTCGGCCGGTCCTGCTCTGGTACGCCGCGGCCGGATGGGTCGGCGCTGCGGCGTTCGTGCACTGGTACGAGGAACCCGCACTGGCCCGCCGCTTCGGCGCCCAATACGAGGTCTACCGGCGCGCGGTGCCCGCCTGGCTGCCACGCCTACACCCCTGGACGCCCGACGACCACGACGCCGCCGGCACCCGGTGAAACCCTGGCGCCGTGCTGGCCAGACGGGGCGACAAGGCCGTCTACCTGCGGTCCACGGTTACGACATCGTCGGGGACCTCGGCGTACTTGCGAGTGTCGCCCGAAAGGTCCATCGCGTGCGCCAGGTGCAGGTCCACACCTGATCGCTCGCCTGGCGTGCTGCCCACGCGGCAGTACGCACCGTGTTGTCGGAGAGGTCGATACCGGCGACAACGGGTCGCCCCGTCGTGGTCCCACACATGGTGATCTCCCTGCAGTCCGCGTGCCATCACGCCGTTCTCGGCGTTGCCGCCGGTACAGTCCCCTGATCGCCAAGTCACTGTCAGGGACCTTGCACCCGAGCCCGACGGGATCTCCGGCACGGCGCAGGCATCGCATCGCTTTCTTCGCGGGATGCGCGTCAGCGCCTCCCGGCGGGGTCCGCGGGAAGGCGCTGACAGATTGGCGCTGATGGGTTGTGGTGTAGCCGAGGGGTCAAGCGCGCAGGGGTCAGACGGCGGTGGGCTCGGGGGTGGAGGCGGTGTGCACCAGGATCTCGGTGTCGGCGGGGACGCGGCGGGAGTGCCAGAATCCGAAGCCGACCAGCAGCGCCATGATGAAGGCCAGGGCGAAGGACGCGACGGCCGCCCACAGGGCGAGGGTGGCGAACACGGAGAACGCGTAGGCCTCCAGCAACAGGCCGCGCAGCGTGGTGCCCTGGAACACGGTCTGCACTTCGGCCTTGAGCGTGGCGTTGGTCGGATTGGCCATCGAAGCGGCGCTGACCTTGGCGTAGACGCCGCCGTAGGGCATCTCGGACAGGTGAACGGCGATGAAGTGGTCGGCGTAGGCCTTGGCCTGGTCGCCGGTGGTCAGCTGCTGGCCGGCGTACTGGTTCAGGTACGGGCCGATCTCGGGGCTGGCCAGGGCCGCGCTGCCCTTGGCCGGGAAGGTGATCTGCTGCTGCGAGAGCTGGTTGTGCACGCTGTCGTTGGCGAAGCTGTAGCCCCAGGTGGCCAGCACGCCGGCTATCACCAGCGTCGCCACGAGCACCAGTCCGCCCAAGCTGGCCAGGATGTCGAAAGTCTTGCGGCGCATGACGTTCCCCTTCTTCGCACTTTGATTACAGGGTGGGTTGCAAGCTTGTGATACGAGAATCCGCCCAGGACGCTGTCGGCAGTAGGGACCATCAGGTCCGAGTGCCCTGGGACTAAGGGCCCTGTCTTCTAGGGACGACGCCGGCCAGGACCCCGGCCGGATAGCGGCTACCGCCGCCGGGCAGGTCCGGGAGCGACGCGCCGTCGCCCTCGCTGCGGCCTACGCCGCCCACCCGCAGCGATTCGCCCGTCGCTCGCGGCCACCGGACATCCCCGTGGTCGCTCGGATCAACGGTCGGCCCCATCCCGAAGAACACCTGACAGATACCCGTGCGCGCCGACGGGTGCCTTGACATACACGAGCCGGGCCCGGTCGCCGGGCCGCAGCAATTGATCGAAGGGACCGCCATGAAGCGGTACATCCTCACCGGCACGCCCGGGGCCGGCAAGACCGCCATACTGCGGCGTCTGGAGCACCTGGGATACGGCGTGGTGGAGGAGGCGGCGAGCGCCGTCACCGCGCGCAAGCAGGCGGAGGGCGAGGCCGATGCGTGGGCGCAATCGTCCTTCATCGACGCCATCGTCGCCTTGCAGCGACAACGCCAGCAGCGCGCCGACGCCGCGGCGGTGAGCGTCCAGTTCCACGACCGCTCGCCGATCTGCACCCATGCGGCGAGCCCACCGCCGCCCGCCGGATCAGCTTCCAGGATTCGCTGGTGTTCGAGCGGATACACGAGAGCAGCTACCGCGCGTTCGGCGACGAACTCCTCGAGATCCCGGCCGGAGACCTGGCCGGTCGCGTGGCGGCGATCACGGCGATCACGGCGATCACCGACGCGATCGCACAGACCACCCACCGACTAGGCGGGCCAGGAGGAAGCGATCCACGCCACAGACCGACCGCATAGCCCGGCGAAACGACCCCGGCCGCAGATTAAATGGCAGTAGATTGCCTCAATATACTTGATATTCTGGGCACCACCCCGCATCCCTGTTAGGGAATCCGCAGGTCGTGGTGCTCCGTCGCCTCGAGCCGTTGCGCATCGGTCAGCTGCGCGTCTCGCACCGGGACGACCAGCGTCCAGTGCCCGCCCACCGGGCAGCGCTGGAACCTGGCCCAGCCCAGACGCACTGCTTTGAACGAGGCGCCGGGGATCCAGATCGTCTCGAACAGGTGCCCCGCGCGGCAGCGCACTTCAACCCGGCCACCCACCCGATAGCCCAGCCGCCGCGCGACCATCGTTCCCCCGCCCAGAAGCGCCGCGATCACGAGCAAGGGAGCAATTCGCCTTTGGTTCACACCCTCAGTGTGTTCCAACACCGCAGCGCACGCCAGGACTGTCGGCCTGCCGGACGACCGGCCCTGATCACCATGGCCTGCCACCGCATCAACGCTCTCTATGCCGTCGTGCCCGACCGCACACCCGACGACGCCCAGCCACCATCGCATCGGAAGGCGTGGCTGCGGCGATGGGCCCCGGCGTGCTCCGCGGTCGTCGCGTTGCCGAAAGCCGTGCCAGCGCGCCCGCCCGCCGGCGAGTTCGGGCAGTTCCCTGGTCACGATCAACTGCTGCTAGAAACGCGCCGCCGAATGCGCTCCGGGCAGGGTCTCAGCGGCCCGGGTAGGAGACGCCACGCAGTTGCGGCACTTCCTGTTCGAAGCGATTCCACACGTCTTCGCGGCCGGTGATGTGTCGACGGCGCACGGTGCGGGCCATCTCGGGCGCGGGCACGGCCAGGATTGGGCAACGCGCGTTGCGCGTCAAAGCGCGGCTGAGCGAGCCGGACCACAGCGCGCGCCACCAGCCTCTGTCACCAGTGCCCACGACGATCAGGTCCCGCGGATCACTCGCACTGGCGCGCAGCGCGTGCCGGGCACTCAGGACGCTCGCATCCTGATGGATCTCGATGTCGGTGGGAACGAAGCCGAACGCATCGAGGAACGCCTCGGTGATCTCGTCACCCTCAAGACAGGACGGCACGATGTTCTCGGCGCGCACGGCGTGCAGCGGCACGTCGCGACGGCGCGCCTCAGCGACGGCCACCCTCAGCGCGGCCAGCCCGGTCAATGAGCCGTCTATCCCGACCACGACACGGGGGTGAGATGAGCGCTCCATCGTCAGCAACTCCTGTTGAACCGTACGAGCCGGGACTCGGCGGGGACGGCCGATTCCGCCCTACGCCACCCAGTGTCATGCGTGCCCGCCGAACTGATCAGGGCCGCCCGTCCCGGTCGGCACAGGCCATACGGCCCGGACCTTCGCCCTGCCGAACCGGGCCACCGAAACAGACCGCAGGGCTCGACCAGGCAGTACGCGCCGGCCGTCGCCCGGGGCCTGGCGAAAGTCCGCGAGGACGTCGACATCGGCCCCGCACACGACCAGGCAGATGACCCCGGACGCGCTCGGTCTCATGGACACGCCCTCGATCAAACGGCAGACCTCGATCGCGCCCCGCCAGGGCTACCGGTCGAAACAGGAGTCTGATCAAACGCGTGACCCGCAGGCCGCCCAGGGGTCGATCGAACGGCGGCAGGCTTTTGCCTCTACTCAGCGGGCCCGGCTCCGACATGCGAAGTAGCGCGGCGTGGCGAGGATCTACGGGCACAGACACGCTGCTGCCCAGAAAGTTGACACACTCGCTTCCAGCAGCCCCGGCGGGAAACCCTTCGTCTGATCGCTCGAAACACCGTGGGCTGTGAGTCACAGGACTCACAGCCCGTGGCGGTTCTCGGTGGTAGCCGGGAAGGGGTCGCGACTTGTCAGTTGTGGGGCCAGACCCAGTCGCGGATCTCGGGCAGGTCGTCGCCGGTCTCGCGGGTGTGGGCGCGGGCGTGCAGTCTCGCGTCGATCATCTGCTGGCGCAGGTGCGCACCGCGTTCGGCCAGGGCGGGCACCCGGTCGATGGCGTCGAGGACCAGGTGGTAGCGGTCCAGGTCGTTCATCATGACCATGTCGAAGGGCGTGGTGGTGGTGCCCTCCTCCTTGAAGCCGCGCACGTGGATGTTGGGGTGGTTGGCGCGGCGGTAGGTCAGGCGGTGGATGAGCCAGGGGTAGCCGTGGTAGGCGAAGACGACCGGCTTGTCGGTGGTGAACAGGGCGTCGAACTCGCGGTCGGACAGGCCGTGGGGGTGTTCGGTGTCCGGCTCCAGGCGCATCAGGTCCACGACGTTGACCACCCGGATCTTCAGGTCGGGGAAGTGGTCGCGCAGGATCGAGGTGGCGGCCAGGGTCTCCAGGGTCGGCACGTCGCCGGCGCAGGCCATCACCAGGTCCGGCTCGGTGCCCTCGTCGGTGGAGGCCCAGTCCCAGATGCCGATGCCGCGGGTGCAGTGCGCAATGGCCTCGTCCATCGAGAGCCAGTTGTGGGCGGGCTGCTTGCCGGCGACGATCACGTTGACGTAGTGCTTGGAGCGCAGCACGTGGTTCCCGACGGAGAGCAGGGTGTTGGCGTCCGGCGGCAGGTAGACCCGTACGACCTCGGCCTTCTTGTTGACCACGTGGTCGATGAACCCGGGGTCCTGGTGCGAGAGTCCGTTGTGGTCCTGGCGCCACACGTGCGAGGTCAGCAGGTAGTTCATGGACGCGATCGGGCGGCGCCACGGCAGGCGGCGGGTGGTCTTGAGCCACTTGGCGTGCTGGTTGAACATCGAGTCCACGATGTGGATGAACGCCTCGTAGCAGGAGAAGAACCCGTGCCGGCCGGTGAGCAGGTAGCCCTCCAACCAGCCCTGACACATGTGCTCGGACAGGACTTCCATGACCCGGCCGTCGGAGGCGAGGGCTGCGTCGTCGTCGGGGTCGGTCTCGCCCATCCAGGTGCGCCCGGTGGTCTCCAGGACCGAGCCGAGTCGGTTGGAGGCGGTCTCGTCGGGGCCGAAGACCCGGAAGTTGGAGTACTGCGCGTTGCGGGTCATCGTGTCGCGCAGGAACGCGCCGAGGACGCGAGTGGCCTCGGAGAACGTGGTGCCGTGCTCCTTGACGTCGACGGCATAGTCGCGGAAGTCGGGCAGCTCCAGCTCGCGCAGCAGCACTCCCCCGTTGGCGTGCGGGTTCGCGCCCATCCGGCGGTCTCCGACGGGGGCCAGGGCGGCGAGTTGCGGGCGCAGGCGGCCCTCGGTGTCGAAGAGTTCCTCCGGGCGGTACGAGGCGAGCCACTCCTGCAACTGCGCCAGGTGTCCGGGGTTGTCGTGCAGGCCGGAGAGGGGGACCTGGTGCGAGCGCCAGTTGCCCTCGGTGCGCTTGCCGTCCACGCTCTTCGGGCCGGTCCAACCCTTGGGCGACCGCAGGATGATCATCGGCCAGGCAGGGCGGGTCGTGACACCGTGTTCGCGGGCGTCGCTCTGGATGCGGGCGATGTCGCCTAGGGCGTCGTCGAGGGCTGCGGCCATGGCCTGGTGTGCGGCGGCGTGGTCGTCGGGGTCTGCGACAGTGACGGTGATCGGCCGGTATCCGTACCCTTCGAAGAGCTTCTCCAGCTCGTCCTGCGGGATGCGGGCCAGGACCGTCGGGTTGGCGATCTTGAAGCCGTTCAGTTGCAGGATCGGCAGGACCGCTCCGTCACGGGCCGGGTTCAGGAACTTGTTGGAATGCCAGGAGGCGGCCAGCGGGCCGGTCTCCGCCTCGCCGTCGCCGACCACGCATGCGACCACCAGGTTGGGGTTGTCGAACGCGGCGCCGTAGGCGTGGGCCACGCAGTAGCCCAGCTCGCCGCCCTCGTGGATGGAGCCGGGGGTCTCGGGGGCGACGTGGCTGGGGATGCCGCCGGGGAAGGAGAACTGGCGGAAGAGTCTGCGCAGGCCCTCTGCGTCCTGGCCGATGGCGGGGTATATCTCGCTGTAAGTGCCTTCGAGGTAGGTGTTCGCAACCAGGCCGGGGCCGCCGTGTCCGGGGCCGGCGATGTAGATCGCGTCCAGGTCACGGGCCTTGATCTGCCGATTCATATGCGCGTAGATGAAGTTCAGGCCCGGGGTGGTGCCCCAGTGCCCGAGCAGGCGCGGCTTGACGTGCTCGGCAAGCAGCGGCTCGCGCAGCAACGGGTTGTCCAGCAGGTAGATCTGGCCCACGGACAGGTAGTTCGCGGCCCGCCAGTACCCCTCGATCAGGTCCAGTTCGCTTTGGGACAAAGGTCCCGCGGTCTTGTCGGCCATGGTCGGCGGCCCTTTCGCTGGGTCGGTGAGAATACGTGTTCGGCTGTGACTCCAGCGTCGCGGACGACGACGACGTCACGGATGGGCCCTTGGTCCCGTGCCGCGCGGGTCGTACGAATCTTCGAATCGCGAGCCTTGTGCGGGATCTTGGAAAGGAGGCCGGAAGTCCGGCCGGCAGCGATCGAGGAGGCCCACGGTGACGGTGACGGCGCAGGGTGCGCGAGTCGAGGCATGGGAGGGTTTCGCGGGCGGCCTATGGTCCGACGCGATCAACGTGCGCGACTTCATCCAGGCCAACTACACCCCGTACTCCGGAGACGGCTCGTTCCTCTCCGGGCCCACCTCGCGGACCACGGCACTGTGGGCCCGGCTGGAGGCCATGTTCCCGGTCGAGCGCGAGCGCGGTGTCTACGACGTGGACGTGCACACTCCGGCCGGGATCACAGCGCACTCCCCCGGATACATCGATCGCGAAAACGAACTGATTGTCGGCCTGCAGACGGACGCGCCGCTCAAGCGGGCGATCATGCCCAACGGCGGCTGGCGGCTGGTCGCGAACGGCCTGGCCGCATACGGCATCGAGCCGGACCCGCGCGTCGCGGAGATCTTCACCAAGTACCGCAAGACGCACAACGACGGGGTCTTCGACGCCTACACCCCGCAGATTCTGGCCGCCCGCAAGGCCGGGATCATCACCGGCCTGCCCGACGCGTACGGGCGCGGCCGGATCATCGGCGACTACCGGCGGGTCGCGCTCTACGGCGTGGACGCATTGATCGCCGCGAAGCGGTCGGAGCGCGCCGAGCTGGATGCGCGCTGGGCGGATGAGGACACCATCCGGCTGCGCGAGGAGCTGGCCGAGCAGATCAGGGCCCTGGGTGAGCTGAAGGCGATGGCCGGCTCGTACGGGTTCGACGTCTCAGGCCCGGCCGCGACCGCGGGCGAGGCGGTCCAGTGGCTGTACTTCGGGTATCTGGCCGCGGTCAAGGAGCAGAACGGCGCTGCGATGTCGCTGGGGCGTGTGTCCACGTTCCTTGACATCTATCTGGAGCGAGACCTGGCCTCGGGAGTGTTGGACGAGCGCGGTGCGCAGGAACTGGTCGACGACTTCGTCATCAAGCTGCGGATCGTGCGATTCCTGCGTACGCCCGAATACGACGAGCTGTTCTCCGGCGACCCCACCTGGGTGACCGAGTCCATCGGCGGCATCGGCGCGGACGGGCGGCCGTTGGTGACCCGCACCAGCTTCCGGTTCCTGCAGACCCTCTACAACCTCGGCCCCGCCCCAGAGCCGAACCTCACCATGCTGTGGTCCCCGCAGCTGCCGCGCGGCTTCAAGGACTTCTGCGCGCAGGTCTCGATCGACACCAGCTCGATCCAGTACGAGTCGGACGAGCTGCTGCGCCCGAAGACCGGTGACGACACCGCGATCGCCTGCTGCGTGTCCGCGATGCCGGTGGGCAAGGGGATGCAGTTCTTCGGCGCGCGGGTCAACCTCGCCAAGGCCCTGCTCTACGCGATCAACGGCGGCCGCGACGAGATGACCGGCGCACTCGTCGCCCCGGGCTTCGAGCCGATCACAGGCAATTACCTCGACTACGAGACGCTGGACGCGGCCTTCGACCGGGTCCTGGACTGGCTGGCCGAGACCTATGTCCACGCCCTGAACGTGATCCACTACATGCACGACAAGTACGCCTACGAGCGCCTCGAGATGGCGCTGCACGATCGGGACGTCGAGCGGACCCTGGCCTGCGGGATCGCCGGGCTCGCGGTCGCGGCGGACTCGCTCTCGGCGGTTAAGTACGCGAAGGTCAGGGTGCTTCGCGACGCGAGCGGCCTGGCGACCGACTTCGAGACGGTCGGCGAGTTCCCGGCGTACGGCAACAACGACGAACGCGCGGACGCGATCGCGGTCGGCCTGGTGGACCGCTTCATGGCCAAGATCCGCCGCTACCCGGCGTACCGGGGCGCGCGGCACACCCAGTCGGTGCTGACCATCACCTCGAACGTGGTCTACGGACACAAGACCGGCAACACCCCGGACGGCCGGCGGGCCGGGGCGCCCTTCTCGCCCGGGGCCAACCCCATGAACGGCCGCGACACCCACGGCCTGGTCGCCGCCGCGCTGTCAGTCGCGAAACTGCCCTACGAGCACGCCGAGGACGGCATCTCGCTGACCGCCACCATCGTGCCCTCGGGACTCGGGCGCGAGCCGCGCGAGCGCGCGGAGAACCTCGCCGGAATCCTGGACGGATACTTCTCCTCGGGCGGATTCCATATGAACGTCAACGTCCTGGACCGCACGACGCTGCAGGACGCGATGGAGCACCCGGAGAAGTACCCGCAGCTGACGATCAGGGTCTCCGGGTACGCCGTCAACTTCGTCCGCCTGACCCGCGAGCAGCAGCTCGACGTGATCAGCCGTACGTTCCACGAGTCGCCATGAGTGGCATGGACACAGCACGAGTCGCCATGAGTGGCATGGACACAGCACGAGTCGCCACGAGTGACGCGGGCGCGCTACGTGTTGCGGTGGACAGCGTGGCAGGGTCCGTGCACTCCTGGGACCTTTCCACGGGAGTGGACGGACCCGGCACCCGCTTCGTGGTCTTCACCCAGGGCTGCCCGCTGCGCTGCTTGTACTGCCACAACCCGGAGACCTGGCGCATGCGCGACGGGCAGCGGATCGAGTCCGCGGATCTGCTCACGGAAGCGGCGAAGTACACGGCCTTCATTCAGGCAGCCGGAGGCGGAGCGACGGTCAGCGGCGGCGAGCCTCTGCTCCAGCCCCGGTTCACCAGTGCCCTGCTTCACGGATTCAGGGAACTTGGGCTGCACACCGCCCTGGACACCTCCGGATACCTCGGCGTTCGAGCGGACGCTGAACTGCTGGCGGCCACTGACCTCGTCCTGCTGGACATCAAGTCCTGGGATCGAGCCTTGTACCGGCGGCTGACCGGCGGCGAGCTGCACCCCACACTCACCTTCGCGCGGCGGCTGGCCAAGGCCGGCATCGCAGTACACGTACGTTTTGTGCTGGTGCCCGGACTGACCGACGGCTCGGCGAACGTGGACGGCGTCGCGAGGTTCGCTGCCTCCCTCGGAAACGTCGAACGCGTCGACGTGCTGCCCTTCCACAAGCTCGGCGCGGCCAAGTACGCGGCGCTCGGCCTTCCCTTCCCGCTGGCCGAAACTCCGTCCCCGACCGACGCCCAGGTGCGCGAGGCCCGCGAGCACTTCGCCGATCACGGACTGCGGACATACTGATCCAAGGAGGAACGGCGCGATGGGCGAGGACGTACTCGTACTGAACACTGGATCGTCATCGATCAAGTACGAGGTCATCGACACACGTACCCGCGAACGCAAGGCCTCCGGACTGGTCGAGCGGGCCAACGGCGGGGACGCGGTCACCAAGGCGCTGGCCGCCGAACCCGCTCTCTCGGACGCAGCGCTCACGGCGGTCGGCCATCGCGTGGTGCACGGAGGCACGCGCTTCTCAGCGCCGGTCGTCATCGACGACGCCGTGCTCGCCGCGCTCCGGGACCTGATCCCGCTCGCTCCGCTGCACATTCCGGCGAACCTCGCCGGCATCGAGGTCGCCCGCGACGCCTTCCCGAACGTCCCGCAGGTCGCCGTGTTCGACACCGCGTTCCACGGCAGTCTTCCGCAGCACGCCTACACCTATGCCGTCCCGCGCGCCTGGCGCGAGCAGTTCGGCGTGCGCCGCTACGGCTTCCACGGGATCTCCTACCAGTACGTCTCGCGCCGGGCGGCGGCGCTGTTGGGCCGCGATCCGGCCGCCGCGAACCTGATCGTGCTGCACCTGGGAAACGGGGCCAGCGCGTGCGCGATCGAGGCCGGGCGCAGCGTGGAGACCTCGATGGGCCTGACCCCGCTGGAGGGCCTGGTGATGGGCACCCGTAGCGGGGACGTGGACCCGGCGCTGGCCGCCTATCTCGCGCAGGTCGCCGGACTGGACGCCGCGGCGGTGGACGCGGCGCTCAACCGCGAGAGCGGCCTGCTCGCCCTGACCGGAAGCAACGACCTGCGCGACGTGTGGAGCGCAGTGGAGCGCGGAGACGCGCACGCGCGACTCGGCATCGACGTGTACTGCCACCGCATCCGCAAGTACGTCGGCGCCTACTACGCGGTCCTGGGCCGAGTCGACGCCGTGGTGTTCACCGCCGGGGTCGGCGAACACGACCCCGGGGTCCGCGCCGGGGCCCTGGCCGGTCTGGAGCGGCTCGGCATCGCACTCGATCCGGCACGCAACACGGCCGAGGCCACCGGGGAACGGTTCGTCTCCGCGGACGGCGCCGAGGTACCGGTCCTGGTGATCCCGACCGATGAGGAAACCGAGATCGCCGACCAGACGCTGCGCTGCATCCAGGCCGCCGGCCCGTCGTGAACGCAGAACCGGTGGTCCCGTACCCCCACCGGCCGATCCCGCCCGACGCCGAGACCTCCGCGGCGTGGCGCGAGCACGTCGCCGAACGGGACGGCCCGTTCGGGGCGCCGACGAGTGGTCCGACAGCCTGCTGCTATTGCGGGCGGGAGTTGCTGCTGAAGTGGGTGGCGCGGCGGTGGACGCGGCGGCGGCGGGTGCGCGGCGTGGAGGCTGCCTTCGGCCGCGGAGGCGCGGTGCGGTAGAAGCGGCGTTTCCCGATCTCGATGAGCACCAGGTAGCCGGCGACCATCAGCATCAGGGCGAGGAAGAAGCCGAGCGGCAGGGGGTGGAAGCCCAGTGTGCCGGCGAGGGGCGTGGCGGGCAGCACGGCGCCGACGGTGACGACGGACAGGGCGGCCAGCAGCAGGGGCAGGCTGGGGCGGCTACGGAAGAACGGGATGCGTCGGGTACGGATCGCGAAGATCACCAGGGTCTGGGTGGCCAGGGACTCCACGAACCAGCCGGAGCGGAACTGGGCCGGTCCGGAGTGGAAGACCCACAGCATGACCCCGAAGGTGGCGAAGTCGAACAGCGAGCTGATCGGCCCGAAAAACACCATGAAGCGGCGGATGAACGCGATGTCCCAGTGCGAGGGGCGGGCCAGCTGCTCGGGGTCGACCTCGTCGGTGGGGATGGCCAGCTGGCTGGAATCGTAGAGCAGGTTGTTGAGCAGGATCTGGGAGGGCAGCATCGGCAGGAAGTGCAGGAACAGCGAGGCCCCGGCGGCGCTGAACATGTTGCCGAAGTTGCTGGACGTGCCCATCAGCACGTACTTGATGGTGTTGGCGAAGATCCGCCTACCCTCGACGACCCCGTCGGCGAGCACGCCCAGGTCCTTCTCCAGCAGGATCACGTCGGCCGCGTCCTTCGCGACGTCGCTGCCGGAGTCCACGGAGATGCCGACGTCGGCAGCGTGCAGAGCCAGGGCGTCGTTGACTCCGTCGCCGAGGAACGCCACGCCGACGCCGCTGGTGCGCTGGGCGCGCACGATCCGCGCCTTGTGCTCGGGGCCGACCCGGGCGAACACCATCGTGCCGGGCACCGCGGCGGCCAGTTGCGCATCGTCCATGGCGTCCAGATCCGCGCCGGTCAGCGTCCCGCCGTCCGGCAGTCCGAGGTCGTGGCAGACCTTGGCGGCGACTACCGGGTTGTCTCCGGTGATGACCTTCACCGCGACGCCGAGCGCGGCCAGTCGCTCCAAGGCAGCTCGCGCCGAGGCCTTCGGGACGTCGAGGAAGACCAGGAATCCGGCCAGGCGCAGATCCCGCTCGTCACCGGGACCGAGTGTCGGGGACCCGGGCGCGAGCCGGCCGGCCACGGCGATGACCCGGTTTCCGGCGGCGAACTCGCGCTCCAGCGCCTCGCGCGCGACCTGCGGCACCTGGACACAGCGCTCCAGCACGGCCTCCGGCGCGCCCTTGGTGATCAGGGTTCGCACACCGCCCGGCTCGTCGACCAGCACCGAGGTCATCCGGCGTTCGTGATCGAACGGCAGGATCGCCAGCCGTGACGCAGCGCGCGAGGCGGCACTCGCCTCGTCCGCGGCCGGGGAACGCCACAGCGCGACGTCCAGCGGGTTGCCACCCACCGCGACACCGGCGTCCAAGCTCGCCTCGTTGCACAGCAGGCCCCAGCGCAGCGGCTCGTCGTCGATCTGCCCATCGGCCCCGAGGGAACGCATGAAGCTGATGCGCCCCTCGGTCAGCGTCCCGGTCTTGTCGGTGAACAGCACGTCCACGTCTCCGAGGTCTTCGATGCACACCAGCCGCTTGACCAGAACCTTGAGTTTGGCCAGCCGCCGCGACCCGTCGGCCAGGCTGGTGGAGACGACCGCGGGCAGCAGTTGCGGGGTGATGCCGACCGCGATCGCGAGGGAGAAGAGCAGCGCGTCGATGACCGGCCGGTGCAGCAGCACGTTGATGACGAAGATCGACGCGGTCAGCACTCCGGCGACCTGGGCCAACAGCATGGAGAAGCGGCGCAGCCCGATCTGGAACTCGGTCTGCGGCTGGTGCGCGCCGAGGCCGACGGCGATGCGCCCGAACTCCGTGCGCCCGCCGGTCGCCACCACCACGCCCAAGCCGCTGCCGGACTGCACGACAGTACCCATATACGCGCAGCTCGAACGCTCGGCCAATGCCGCGCCCACGGCGACGGGTTCGACGCTCTTCTCGGTCGGCAGCGACTCGCCGGTCAACATCGACTCGTCGCACTCCAACCCGGCCGAGCCGATCACCCGAATATCGGCCGGGACGATCTCGCCGAGCCGCAGTTCCACCACGTCTCCCGGCACCAGGTCGGTGACCTCGACTGACAGGGTGCGGCTGCTGCGGCGCAGCAGCGCCTGGTGGCTGATCTGCGCGTGTAACGCCGCAGCAGCCTGCTCAGCCCGGAACTCGTTGACGAAGCCGAGCCCGACCGACAGCAGCAGGATCACCCCGATGATCAGGGCGTCGCTGCGCTCGCCGACGAAGTACGACGCTACGGCCGCGATCGCCAGCAGCCCGAGCAGCGACGAGCGCAACTGGTGCCAGAGCACCAGCCACCACCCCGTGCCGTGGGAGGCCACCGCGTTGGGCCCGAACAGATCCAGACGCCGCGCTGCCTCTGCATCGGATAGTCCGCCCTCTCCCACGCCCAGGCGGGCCAGTACCTCGTCGGCGGACAACGCGCTCGCGGCCGCCGTGTCGACGTCGTGCAGCACGTACGTGGCGCCGCGCTCCGTGGCCACCGTCGCAGACATTGGTTGTCTCTTTCCGTCCAGGGCTTGTCGGGGATACATCGTCCAAGCCCTGCTGCGCTTCGCAGCATGGGCGCGCGCGGGCCGGCGTCTTGCGCAGGCCAAGATCCGCGCTGCCCAGTCTTGCCCTGGTTGATGCGCTGAGGCAGGGCCGTACGGCCCGGTGTGGACGGGACCAGCCTCGGGTCGCCCAGCCCCGCCGTCACAGCGACGCTCGAAGGACCGTGCGAGCGCGAGGGGGTGCAGGTCTCCGTCCTGAAAAGCGGTGCCGATGGTCCCGCACGCAGGGGGACGCCGTGCCCTGAACAGCAGCACGACGCAGCGGGAGGCTGAGGTGAAAGCAGGCCGGTGATCCCACCGGAGCCGCACATCACTGAGCAGCGGGAGTTGTCATGCGCGAGGTCGCGTACCAGCCGACTACAGAAGGCGTTCGACCGAGGCGGGGGCTCGTCCACGACTTCGCCGACGGGCGCGCCTCGATGGCCGACCTGCTCGGCGGCAAGGGCGCGAACCTGGCCGAGATGACCCGCCTGGGCCTGCCGGTCCCGCCCGGGTTCACGGTGACCACCGAAGCGTGTCGCTGGTATCTGAAGACCGGGCGGCTGCCGGGCGGCTTGGTCGAGCGGATCTCCGCGCACCTGCTGCGGCTGGAGGAGGCGACCGGGCGGCGGCTGGGTGACACGGACGCACCGCTGCTGCTCTCGGTCCGCTCCGGGGCCAGGTTCTCGATGCCCGGGATGATGGAGACGATCCTGAACGTCGGGGTCTGCGACGCCACCGTGGACGGGCTGGCCGCCATGTACGGCGACGAGCGCTTCGCCTGGGACTGCTACCGCCGTCTGGTGCAGATGTACGGCAAAACCGTACTCGGCGTGGACGCGGGCGAGTTCGACCGGGCGCTGACCGAGGCCAAGGTGCGCCGCGGCCTGGTCCCGAACGCCCCCGACGCCGCGCTGGACTCGGACGCGCTGCGGGCGCTGACCCGCCGCTTCCAGACGATCGTGCTGCAGCTCAGCGGGCAGGACGTGCCGCAGAACCCGCGCGAGCAGCTGATCGGCGCGGTCCGCGCGGTCTTCGCCTCGTGGAACGGTGAGCGCGCCCGGATCTACCGGCGGCGCGAGCGGATCGCCGATGACCTGGGCACGGCCGTGACGGTCATGGCGATGGTGTTCGGGAACCTGGGCGCGGACTCGGGCACCGGGGTCGCGTTCACCCGCGACCCGGCGACCGGCGCGCCCGGCGTGTACGGGGACTACCTGTCCGACGCCGAGGGCGAGGACGTCGTCTCCGGGGTGCGCAATACCCTGACGCTTGAGCAGTTCGGGAAGCTGAATCCCGCGGCGTTTGACGAGTTGCGCGGCCACATGACTCTGCTGGAGACGCACTACCGGGACCTGTGCGACATCGAGTTCACCGTCGAGCGCGGCAAGCTGTGGATGCTGCAGACCCGGGTGGGCAAGCGCACCCCGGCCGCGGCCTTCCGGATCGCCGCCCAACTGCTCGACTCCGGCATGATCACCGAGGACGAGGCGCTGACCCGGGTGACCGGCGACCAGCTCGCCCAGCTGATGTTCCCCTGCTTCGCCGCACAGCAGGCCTTCGCACCCGTCGCCACCGGGCTGCCGGCCTCGCCCGGCGCGGCCGTCGGGCACGCGGTGTTCGACTCCGCGAGCGCGGTGGCCCGCGCTGCCGAGGGCGAGCGCGTCATCCTGATCCGGCGGGAGACCAACCCGGACGACCTGCCCGGCATGATCGCCGCCACCGGCGTGCTCACCGGCCGGGGCGGCAAGACCTCGCACGCCGCCGTGGTCGCCCGCGGCATGGGCCGCACCTGCGTGTGCGGCGTGGAGTCCCTGGAGATCGACGAGCACAAGCGCGAGGCCAGGGTCGTGCGCGGACCCGGTGTCGGCACGGTGATCCGAGACGGCGACGTCATTTCCATCGACGGCACCAACGGCGCCGTGTACGACGTCGACATCCCGGTGGTCCCCTCGCCTGTGGTCGCGTATTTCGAAGCGGGAGCCACTGCGGCGGGCCGCAGCAGCGCCGAGACCGACCCCGTGGTCGCCTCCGTCGCGAGGCTGCTGGGGATCGCGGACCGGCGCGCCCGGCTGGGTGTGCACGCCAACGCGGACACCCCCGACGACGCAATGCGGGCCCGGCGGTTCGGTGCGCACGGCATCGGCCTGGCACGCACCGAGCACATGTTCCTCGGCGAACGCCGCGCGATCGTGGAGCGGCTGATCCTGGCTGAAAGCGCGTCCGAGCGGGACAAGGCTCTCGGCGAACTGCTGGAGTTGCAGCGCGCCGACTTCACCGGGCTGCTCGCGGCGATGGACGGCCTGCCAGTGACCGTGCGGCTGCTCGACCCGCCGCTGCACGAGTTCCTACCCGACCTGACCGAGCTGTCCGTGCAGGTCGCCCTTCGCAGTGCGGCGGCACACCGTGCGGATCCGGAGCAGGAGGCGCTGCTGGCGGCTGTGCGCCGCTGGCACGAGCAGAACCCGATGCTGGGGCTGCGCGGCGTGCGTCTGGGCCTGGTCGTGCCCGGCATCTACGCGATGCAGGTGCGAGCGCTGGCCGAGGCGATGGTCCAGCGCACCATCGACGGCGGAGCGCCGGTCGCGCAGCTGATGATCCCGCTGGTCGCCGACGCGCACGAGTTCGAACTGGCCCGCGCCGAGGCCGAGGGCGTGCTGCACGAGGTCGACCCCCGGCTGCGGGTGGCGATCGGGACCATGATCGAACTGCCGCGCGCCGCCCTGACCGCCGACGCGATCGCCCGGCAGGCCGAGTTCTTCTCCTTCGGCACCAACGACCTGACCCAGACCACCTGGGGCATGAGCCGCGACGACGCGGAGAGCGCGTTCTTCCCGGACTACCTGGGGCGCGCCGTGTTCGCGGTCTCCCCGTTCGAAACCGTCGACCCGCAGGGTGTCGGCGAGCTGATCCGGATCGCGCTGGCGCGCGGCCGCGCGACGCGCGAGCACCTGGAGACCGGGGTGTGCGGCGAGCACGGAGGCGACCCGGACTCCATCCGCTTCTTCCACGACGCGGGCATCGACTACGTCTCCTGCTCGCCGTACCGGGTGCCGGTCGCCCGGCTGGAGGCCGGACGCGCCGCGATCCTCGCCCGTCAGGACACCGACGGAGTCGGCGCGGTCCAGGGCGGCGACACGCGATGACCGCCGTACCCGTCACTCTGCGGCGCGGAGCCCGGGAAGCGCCGACCGGGCCTCAGGGTTCGATGATGCCGGTAGCCGCGCTCGCCGAACTCGTCGACGAGCTGCGACGGCGCGGGTACCGGGTGATCGCACCTGTGGCCCGGGACGGCGCACTGGTGCTCGACGAGATCCGCGCCGCCGACGAACTGCCGTACGGGATCGGCGTCGAGGCCGGTCCCGGGCAGTACCGGCTCGTTGAGCGCGACGACCGGATGCTGTTCGCGAACTCGGTCGGTCCGATGCCGTGGAAGCGCTTCCTGCGCCCGCCGCGCGAGAAGATCCTCGACGCGGACCGCACGCTCGGCGGCGGCTTCACGGTGGCGATGGCGGACGCGGGCGACGAACCGCCGCTCGCCTTCCTCGGGGTGCGGCCGTGCGATCTGCGGGCCCTGGCGATCCTGGACACGGTGTTCGAGACGGCCGGTTCGGGCTCGGGCTACGCGGTACGCCGTTCCAGGGCGTTCATCGTCGCGGTCGAGTGCACCGACCCCGCCGACACCTGCTTCTGCGCCGGCGTCCAGACGGAGCCGGGCCGAGCCTGCGGTCCCGGAGTCGATCCGCCGCGCACGAATGTACCCGGCACGTCAGAGTACGACCTGGCCCTGACCGAGGTCGTGGGTGGGCACGGCGGGCACCGGTTCCTGGTGCGCAGCGGTTCGTGCCGGGGCGCCGACGTGCTCAAGGGCATCGCCCACGTGGCTGCTGACGAACGCACCGCCGGGCTCGCGCGGCAGTCCGTCGAGCGCGCGGCCGCGTCCATGCGCCGGTCGCTGCCCTTGGTGGATCTGCGTTCCCTGATGGCGGCGTCGGTCGACGCCAAGCATTGGAACGACGTCGCCGAGCGTTGCGTCGCCTGCGGCAACTGCACCCTGGTATGCCCGACCTGCTTCTGTACCACCACCGAGGACACCACCGACCTGACCGGTGACCACGCCGAGCGCTGGGACAGCTGGGACTCCTGCTTCGATCTGGACTTCTCCTACGTGCACGGCGGCGAGGTGCGCAGCAGCGTGCAGTCGCGCTACCGGCAATGGCTGACCCACAAGTTCGGTACCTGGCACGACCAGTTCGGCTCTGCCGGCTGCGTCGGCTGCGGCCGGTGCATCGCCTGGTGTCCGGCCGGAATCGACCTGACCGAGGAGCTGCGTGCCCTGCAGGACGAATGGCGGCTGGAGGCGAACAGCGAATGAGCACCCTCATGTCGCCCGGCCTGCGGAGGCGGGCAGGACCGATGGAACCACTCCCCTACCTCGTCACCGGAACGCACCGCGAGACCTATGACACGGTCACCCTCGTCCTGGAACCCGACGGCGCCGCGCTTCACAGCTGTGAGCCGGGGCAGTTCACGATGCTCTATGCGTTCGGCGTCGGCGAGATCCCGATCTCCGTCAGCGGCGATCCGTTCGACCAGGACCGGCTGGTACACACGGTGCGCGACGTCGGCGCCGTCTCACACGCCATCGCCGCTGCACGGATCGGCGAGACCCTCGGTGTGCGCGGGCCGTTCGGGCGCGGCTGGCTGGCCGACGGCCGGCCGGAAGGGGATGTCGTCCTCGTGGCCGGGGGGCTGGGGCTCGCCCCGCTGCGTCCGGTGCTCTACGGTCTGGTCACGCACCGCCGCCGGTTCGGCCGCGTCAGCGTCGTGGTCGGGGCGCGGACTCCGGCCGACCTGCTCTACACCCGCGAATACGAGGCCTGGCGTGCCTGCGGGATCGACGTGTCCGTCACGGTGGACCGGGCCGACGCCGGGTGGACCGGGCGGGTCGGGCTCGTGACCGGACCGTTGGCCGACGCGAAGATCGACGGCGAGTGGACCACGGCCTTCCTGTGCGGCCCCGAGGCGATGATGCGCGCGGCGGCCGAGATGCTGACCGCCCGCCGGGTGCCCGCGAAGCGGATCGTGCTGTCCCTGGAGCGCTCGATGAAGTGCGGGATCGGCGTCTGCGGGCACTGCCAGCTCGGCCCCGACCTGATCTGCCGCGACGGCCCCTGCGTGAGCTACGACCACGCCGGGCCCCTGCTCGATGTCAAGGAGTTCTGATGCCGACCTCCACAGCCGTGCCGACACTCGCCGTCTGGAAGTTCGCCTCCTGCGACGGCTGCCAACTCGCGCTGCTCGACTGTGAGGACGAGTTGCTCGCCATCGCCGGACGCGTGCGCATCGCCTCCTTCCCCGAAGCGACCCGCTCCGTGGCGCCCGGCCCCTACGACCTGTCCCTCGTCGAGGGATCGATCACCACGCCCGGGGACGCCGAGCGCATCCGCGCGGTACGCGAGCAGTCCCGCTTCCTCGTGGTGCTCGGGGCCTGCGGCACCAGCGGCGGCATCCAGGCTCTGCGCAACTTCGCCGACGTGCGGGAGTACACGAGCGCGGTCTATGCAAGGCCCGAGTACATCAGCACCCTGGAGCACTCGACCCCGATCCGCGACCATGTGAAGGTCGACTACGAGCTGCGCGGCTGCCCGGTGGACCGGGGCCAGCTGCTCGAGGTGATCACGGCCTATCTGGCCGGGCGCGCGCCGTCGATCCCGGACCGGAGCGTCTGCTACGAGTGCAAGGCGCGCGGCACGGTCTGCGTCACCGTCGCCCACGGCACTCCGTGCCTCGGTCCCGTAACCCACGCCGGCTGCGGCGCGCTGTGCCCTGCGTTCAACCGGGGCTGCTTCGGCTGCTTCGGCTCCACCCGGCAGGCCAGGGTGGGCGCGATGGCCCGGCTGCTGCTCGCCGACGGCACCGCGCCGGACGTCTTGATCAGAACCCTGAGCATGGCGAACCCGGCCGACCCGGTCTTCCGGGCGGTCGGCGACGCCCTCGACGACAGTGTTGCCGCAGACGGGGCCGCCGCGCGCGGGGCCGCCGCGGCCGAGGAGGCGCGAACATCATGACGCACCGGCAGGAACGTGTTCTGGAGGTCGGCTCGCTCGCCCGCGTCGAGGGCGAGGGCGCGCTGCGCGTCGTGGTCGAGCACGGCCGGGTCACCGAGGCGAAGCTCAACATCTACGAACCGCCCCGGTTCTTCGAGGCGCTGCTGCGCGGGCGCTCCTACACCGAGCCCCCGGACATCACCGCGCGAATCTGCGGCATCTGCCCCGTGGCATATCAGATCTCCGCGTGCCGGGCGCTGGAGGCCGCGTGCGGCGTGGTCGTCCCGGAGCCGATCGACGCGCTGCGCAGGCTGCTGTACTGCGGCGAGTGGATCGAGAGCCACGCCCTGCACATCTACCTGCTGCACGCCCCCGACTTCCTCGGCTACCCCGACGCGATCGAACTGGCCAAGGACCACCGTGCGGTCGTGGCCCGGGGTCTGGCGCTGAAGAAGGTCGGCAACGACCTGGTCGAACTGGTCGGCGGCCGGGCGATCCACCCGATCAACGTGCGGCTCGGCGGATTCCACCGCTCCCCCGCACGCTCCGAGATCGCGGCGTTCCGGGCCCGGCTCGAAACCGCCCGGGACGCCGCCCTCGAGACGGTGCGCTGGGTCGCCGGCTTCGACTTCCCCGAGTTCACCACGCCGCACGCGATGCTCGCCCTCGACGACCCGCTGACCGGCAGCCGTACGAACCCGGGCGGCGCCCGCTACCCGATCGACAACGGCACCGGCGTCGTCACCACCGCCGGAGTCGGCTTCCCGCTGGACGCCTTCGAGGACCACGTCACCGAGAACCAGGTCCCGCACTCCACCGCCCTGCACGCCAGTCTCAAGGGCGTCGGCACCTATCTGACCGGCCCGCTCGCGCGCTACAACCTGGCCGGCGGCAGACTGTGGACCACCGCGGCGAACGCCGCCCGGAACGCCGGGCTCACCCGCGAGGAGCGCAACCCCTTCCGCTCCGTCATCGTGCGCGCCGTGGAGATCGTCCAGGCGATCGAGGAGGCCCTCGCGATCGTCGACGCCTACGAGCCTGCCGACCCGCCCTTCGTGACCGTCGAGCCCCGCCAGGGCCGCGGCGTCGGGGCGACCGAGGCACCGCGCGGCCTGCTTTACCACCGCTACGACCTGGCCGCCGACGGAACGATCACCGCGGCCCGGATCGTGCCGCCCACCTCGCAGAACCAGGCCGCCATCGAGGCCGACCTGCGCCGGATCGTGCAGGCGAGCCTGCATCTGGAGGACGGACACCTGACCACCCACTGCGAAGAGGCGATCCGCAACTACGACCCCTGCATCTCCTGCTCGGCCCATTTCCTGGATCTACACCGTGTGGACCTAGACATCACGAGAAGGTGACCGCCATGGACGCACCGAGGACGATCGTGATCGGCGTCGGCACCGAGCTGCGCGGCGACGACGGCTTCGGCGCCGCGGTCATCGAGTCCCTGCGCGACCAGCCCGGGCTCGGCGGCCGGGTCCAGCTGGCCCGCTGCGACGGCGAGCCCTCGCGGATGATCGACCTGTGGGACGGATACGAACGCGCCTTCGTCGTCGATTCCGCACGCGGGGGTACTGAACGCTACGGCTTCCTGTATCGCCGCGACCTCGTCGCAGGCTCGGCGGCCGAGGCGGCGCTGCGTGAACTGCGCGAGCCCGGGGGCAACAGCCACGCAGTCGGGCTCGGGGCCGCGGTACGCCTGGCCGAGGTCCTCGGACGGCTGCCCGGCCGGATCGTGCTCTACGCGGTGCACGGCCGCGACTTCGGCTTCGGCGCGGCCCTGTCCCAGCCCGTCGCCATCGCAGTCCCCGAGCTTGCGGCGCGGATCGGCCGGGAGATCTTCGCCGGGGTGTTCCCCGGCCCCGGTCGGGCCCAAGGTCCCCGGCCACAGCCGACGTCCGCCTCTGCGAAGCAGGGTACGTTCCGCGGCAGCCTTAATCCATGACCGTGACGCTGCTCCCGTTCAGCCACGCCGACCCGGATCATCGGCCCAAGGGCGATGCCAGACGCGCCCAGGCCGTGGCGGCCGGCCGGGAGCGGCGGCGCTGGGAGGTGCGCGGCACGGTGCAGGGCGTGGGGTTCCGCCCCTTCGTCCACCGTCTGGCCACCGAACTCGCCTTGACGGGACGGGTGCGCAACACCGGTGGCGCAGTTCTGATCGACGCGGAGGGCATGCCGGGAGCGCTCGACATCTTCGAACTGAGGCTGCGCGCCGAGGCGCCGCCGCTCGCCGTCCTCACCGGTCTGGCGCAACTGCCCGCGCACGACAGCGGGGGCTTCGACGGATTCGTGATCGAGGAGTCCCTCCCGGACACCGTCGCCCCACGCCGTCCGAAGGACCGGAGCTTCCTGCACCGCAACCTCCCTCCGGACGCCGCGACCTGCGACGCCTGTCTCGCCGAGCTGCTCGACCCGGCCGACCGCCGATACCGGTACCCGTTCATCAACTGCGTCGACTGCGGACCGCGCGCGACGATCATCGACGAGCTGCCCTACGACCGGGAACGCACCAGCATGTCCGCGTTCGGGATGTGCGAGACCTGTGCCGCCGAGTACGCGGATCCCGGGAACCGCCGCTTCCACGCCGAACCGATCGCCTGCCCCGACTGCGGCCCGCAGTTGTCCTGGCACGACGGCGCGATCGCGTACGCAGGCGAAGAAGCGCTGCAGGCGGCCATCAGGTGTATCGCGGCCGGCGGGATCATCGCGCTGAAGGGCTTGGGTGGGTATCAGTTCGTCTGCGACGCGACCAGTGCGGACGTGGTGGCCACCCTGCGCGCCCGCAAGCATCGGCCCGCCAAGCCGCTCGCGGTCATGGTCGCCGATCTGCACGCCGCCGAGCACTACGCCCGCCTGGCGAACGCCGAGCGCCGGTTGCTGACCGGCCCCGCGCGGCCCATCGTGCTCGCCGTGCCGCGCACGCCCCGCAGCCACCCGCCGATCGCCCCGAACGTCCGGGCCGACAGCGCGTGCCTCGGCCTGTTCCTGCCCACCACCCCACTGCACCACCTGCTGCTGCGCGCGCTCAACCGCCCCCTGGTGGTCACCAGCGGCAACCTCGGCGGCGAGCCGCTCGTCATCGACGACGCCGAGGCCTGGGCACGGCTGCGCGCCGTAGCGGACGGAGTGTGCGGCCACGACCGGCCGATCCGCGCCCGCTACGACGACTCGGTCACGACCGCTGCGGCCGGCCGACCCGCCGTGCTTCGCCGCGCCCGCGGCTACGCTCCCGCCCCGCTCACCCTGCCGATCCGCACGCCACGGCCGCTGCTCGCGGTCGGCGCCCAGCTCAAGCACACCTTCACCCTGGCCGAGGGCGCCACCGCGATCACCAGCGCACACAACGGAGATCTCGAAAACTCCGCCGCCCACGACGCCTTCACCGAGTCGCTCGACCGGCTCTCCCGGACGCACGCGATCACGCCCGAATACGCGGCGCACGATCTGCACCCCGGTTACCTCTCGACCGGCTACGCCCACCGGTTCCCCGAATCCCGGCGCATCGCGGTGCAACACCACCACGCGCACATCGCGTCCTGCGCGGCGGAACACAGCCTGACCGGTGACGTGATCGGTGTCGCGTACGACGGCCTCGGGCTAGGCGACGACGGCACGCTGTGGGGCGGCGAGATCATGGTCGCGGACCTGACCGGCTACACCCGCCTCGGCCGCTTCGCCCGCGCACCCCTGCCCGGAGGCGCGGCAGCCGTCACGCATCCGGCCCGGATGGCGCTCGGATACTTGACCGGGTTGGAAGCGCTGGGCAGCCCGCAGTTCGACGCGGATCTGGTCAAGCGCTTCGCCGAACGGCTGGATCCGCACGAGGTCGCGGTCACTCTGCGCATGATCGCCCGACGGGTCAACAGCCCGGTCGCCTCCAGCGCCGGCCGGCTGTTCGACGCCGCCGCCGCACTGCTCGGTCTACGCGACACAGTCTCCTTCGAAGGGGAGGCGGCCATCGCCCTGGAGCACGAGGCGGGCAGCACGTCCGCGCTCCCGTTGCCGTGGCGGCTGGCCCGCGTGGACGGGCTCTGGGTCTACGACCCGCAGCCGACCTTCGCCGCCCTGCTCGACGCCGCCGCCCTGGGCGCTCCGGCCACGGCTCTGGCCGCCGCGTTCCACGAGACCGTCGCCGAGGTGACCGTCGCGCTGGTGGGCAAGGCCGCGGCGATCGTCGGCGACAAGCCGGTCTGCCTGTCCGGCGGGGTCTGGCAGAACCGGCGGCTGACCGAGACCACCATCGCAGGGCTCGAAAGCGCTGGCTTCGACGTCTTCATCAACCAGCGGGTGCCCTGCAACGATGGCGGAATCAGCTACGGGCAGGCCGCCATCGCCGCCGCCAGCCTCCAGGGGAGGTGACGACGGTCATGTGCCTCGGCATACCCGGACGCATCATCGAGATCCACGCCACCGAGCCCTTCGCGACCGCGCTGGTCGACTACGGCGGCGTACGCAAGCAGGCCTGCCTCGCCTACATCTCCGACGCGGTCCCCGGCGAATACGTGATCGTGCACGTCGGCTTCGCCATCTCGCGGGTCGACGAGGCGGAGGCGCTGCGCACTCTGGACGTGCTGCGCGCCATGAACGACCAGGTCGCCCAGGAGCTCGGGGAGCCGCTGCGATGAAGTACCTCGACGAATACCGCGATCCGATCCTCGCCCGCAGCCTGCTGGCCGAGATCCGCGCCACGGCCACCCGGCCGTGGCAGATCATGGAGGTCTGCGGAGGCCAGACCCACACCCTGGTCCGCCAGGGCATCGACGAACTGCTGCCCGCCGGGATCC
>Ga0307507_10003724_pt1 | contig 28719 bp, 33 predicted proteins | sample 7_EM_MG_FD_207223 | JGI IMG/M metagenome (GOLD analysis project Ga0307507, IMG submission 207223) | Populus trichocarpa ectomycorrhiza microbial communities from riparian zone in the Pacific Northwest, United States - 7_EM | ecosystem: Host-associated > Plants > Roots > Unclassified | place... | reverse complement strand
TCAGCCAATTCCGAGCAGCAGAGGTAAAGTTACACATGAGTTTTGGTGTGGGTCAGCCTTTTGGGCAAATCTCGTCACAGGTGTGACGTCACGTGTCCACAGACACATGTGACGTTGCCCATCCCCAAAATTAGGTGATTTCTCCTCTTTAAGTAATATTTGACAGCCGACGCTGCCCTGGAAGCTCAAACATGAGTTGCATCTCATAGCATTATCAGTGTAAGGCCTCGAGCATCCGCAATGAAGACATCTCTCTCTCTTTCCTTTTCCTTCCTTTCTTTCCTTTTTCGATTTTGATTTATTTTCAATTAATTAATAATATTGAACCCACAAGCACCAGTATCGAGCCAAAATATGCAGTGCAGCGCTGTTTGCCTTTCTACCTTGACATGCCACCGACTCAACAAAGAGGCAAAGCCAACAAAAGACGGAAGGTGGAATCCACGCCTGAAGAGGCGACAGCATTGGTCAAGCTGGAAAAAGGTTGGCTTGGCAAGTTCCTAGAGTTGCCACCAGAGGAACTTGCTAAGGTGCTGGCCGACATTGCCAACCAAGGTAATGTCAAGACATCCTCAATCAAGAAAGCCAGAACCAGCCTCCCATCCTTTTCCGGTGTAAAATGGATCGATTTTGCAGAAAAAATTGGCCTCCGCAATAGGCTGGACAACAACCAATTTGAGCGAGTCACCACCCCTACATATTGGCTCCCACCATCCATTCACGAGATGATGTTCGAGGTAGCATGGCGTACACAAGATGTTTATCAAGAGCACCATGTTCAGAGGAGGGAAGCAGCAAGGGTCCGAATTATGGATCCGGTGTGTCTGCAAAGTCATTTTTTATGCTTTTCTGATTTTAAGATATGTCAGTACCTTGTGCGCATCATAGGGCTATTTCAGGGTCGCATAATTGACAAACCAGAGCAAGACATGTTGGCAACTGAATATGCTAGTGGAGGTGAAGTTGAGCATGGGGTTTGTCTTAGTCTGCATCAAGATGTGTTAATCAGACCGTCTTACCCAGATCTTTATGATTGGTGGAATACTTTTTTTTATTGCTGAGTTCAAACTTGAAATGAGTTTGGAGGACAATGTGGCTCAACTTTTTGCTGAAATTCTGGGTGTGTCTTTTTTTTTTCAGGGGAGATCTTAGTGTTCACCAGGTTGCCAGCTGCTGCCAAAGCAAACAATGATGTAGATTTTGCAAATCTACGCATCTATGGCCTTCTTACCGACCTCATCTCCTTTCATTTCTATTCTTACGATCCTGTTACCAAAAAATTTGCCTTCGATGAGACCTTGCTTGTGAATATTACAAGAGATGTGTCATTCGCTGACATGATCCCAGGTATGTGCTTTCTTCTACATACATAGCTCACAATTGACCAGACATATCTACTAGTCACTGACAAAATCTTTAGTGTGATCTTGACTGCATATATCGACGGTGTGGAAGCAACAATGTCAAAGAGCATGGAAAGGAAAAGGAAAAGGAAAAGGGATGTTAGTGACAGCTCTCTCTTGCATTTTAGATGGTGTTGATCACATCTGTAGCTTTCCTCTCCAGGCTCTGCACCTATCCAACAAATGCAGGCACAGAAGGCTCCATCTGAGCCAGGGGTATGCTCATAGTGATATTCCATCGCAACCAGTACTAATTCTAAATGCAGCCTTCTCGACCACTTACCCGTGGTAAGAAGCAAACATCAACTGACTCCTGGGAAGCTGCACTACAGTTTGCAAAGGAGTGCCGTGATAAGTTCGAGAAGCGGGTTGGATCAGTTGAGGACATTGAAAGGAATTCAACTGCAGCATTGGAATTGTTGGCCAAGAGGTAAGTTCTGAATTTTACTGCTGCTCCCCTTTCACCCTGAACATTGACCACATTATGCTGATACCAGTGTCCGGTCTATCCCTCGTGCCTCACCTCTTACAGGAACGACCGACCCTTCCTCTATGGAAGAAGTCAAAGACTTGGCGCATCGTACGGTTTACAAGAAACTCCTCGATAGGATTGATGACTCTTAGCCTGTTGCCTTACAAAGGATCATGGCATTCAACTTTTCATGCTTGCGTTTTTATATTTCATGTGTAATCTGTCTCGTACCTGCCCCTGTTGAATCATGTGTTCCATAATTGCTGGAGCCACAATTATTGACCCTTTACACGGAATGACAAATTCCCAAATGAAAAGTTGATGCATTGAAATTGGTTGAATGACTTTATGCTAAGATACATTGCAGATATGACAATGGAACGGGATGATATCGAATGGCGGAAAGTAAATAAATATTGTTGTCGTTGTCAAAATTGGAGAAAACCAACGAAGAGTGCGTCAGATATGAAGGAGATCCACGACCCAGCAAGCTGTTATTCAGAATAAAAAAAAAGGTTCTTTTGACCGAAACGTCCAATGAATGAATAATTAAGAGTGATAGCAGTTGAAGGATGAAGCGCGAGCCATCATTAGTGTGTGGACACCAATTCTTGAAGTGCTTCTACCACTTCCGACATTGTGGGCCGGTCGGCATGTTCTTGCGCCCACATACGCTCTATGAGATCAACTATCTCTGGACACCACTGTTTTCGAAGGCCAGTCAATGGCGGACTAAACAAGGCGTGTTTAATGCCAATTTGTCGAACGAGATGGAAGTGACTCACCGCTGCCGTTTTGTTCCGACGACTTCATAAATGGCATGCTCATTCATTCCCTGTATGAAAATTTTACGATGAAGAACCCAACGAAGAAGCAAGACACGGACCTCCCAGGGGAATTTCTTGTTCGGAAGATGCCACTGAAGCATCTCCCAGAACACCATTGCGCAAGAGAATACATCCACTTTATGGTTATATTTTGGGTGCGCATGCCAGAGTTCTGGCGCTTGCCAGTTGACAGTACCGACCAAGCTGCGAACCATGGATCGTGTTGACTGCTTCACCTTGGCAAGCCCAAAGTCTGCAATCTTCGCGATCCCCTTGGCCGTGATGAGGATATTAGAAGACTTGCAATCCCTATGAATGATGGATGGCTTTCGCTTGTGAAGGTATTCCAACCCTTGAGCGATATCAAGCATCATCATTAGCTGAAACAGGTTAAGATTGTCAGGAAAGTTTGAGTAAAGAAGTTACACACCACTTTGTGAAGGCTTGGAGGGCCTACATTTCGGACGTAATCGAATAGGTCACCATTAGAGCAGAGTTCGCTAACAATCATGACCGGGGTTTCTTTCGTGTTCTCTGGTATACTAACCCCAAGCTATCGCAAAAACCATCAATGACGCATCGAGGGCGAGGGAACACAACATACAAATCTTACGATATTTGGATGGTCGAACCCTCCGAGAAGTTTGAGCTCTTTAATATCCACTGAACGACAACGTCATTAATGTAATGAGCAAAACATCAAGGTAAAGCCGCTCACTCGAACTCAACTGTCCTCTGAATTCGGAAATAGCGATTCTTCGACCCTTAAATTTGCCAATAAAGACGTCCTTAAAGCCTCCACTTCCGATCTTCTCAAGCTTCTGCAGCTTTTCGGGTGGTATTTCCCTATCTTCTAAACCCAAGCTTTCAAGATCAAGCTCAAGCTCATCCTCCTTCTCTTTGCCAGGAATGGGCGTCTCGTCAGTTTGTATTTGCTCGGAACGGGGCAATATTGGAGTGGTCCTGGAGCTGGATTGTTGTTTTCCCTTTGTTCGACGGCGTTTTCTGCTAGTAGAGGGTGGCCGAACCGTTCCTGTGGAGGAGGGCGAAGAAAAATCATTGGCGTGCCGATCACGCCACTGAAGAAGAGCCTCTGCAAGCTGGGGTTTGGTTCCCACTGGGTCAAGGTCTCGGGTCTCGCAGAGGCGGACTAGATCGTCTCTGCGAAGGCGTACCAGCGTCCTAGCTGTGGCGACGGTCAAATCAACTAATGATGCAAATTTGTCAAGGCAATGTTAAGACTATGTGTATAGATTTAACTTACCATCTTCTTCCATAGTCTCGTCGGTATCACCGTCGGCGTCGACATCGACATCCTCCGCCTCAACACCCCCATCCTCTTCTACTTCATCCTCAGCATCTTCTTCACCGTCAGCGTCCTCCTCAACATCATTACCATCCTCTTCTGCCTCCTCATCCCCTACATCCTCCTCCTCCTCGTCCTCCATTTCCACATCTTCTTCCCCAACGATCTTTCCATTTCGCAACTTCCGAGGCTCAATAGACCCAACTGGTCCGTCCTCTTCCTCAACCTCCTCGTCCTCGACCTGAACCTCTTCCTCAATCGCCTCATCTGGCTCCCCCTCCCCTTCATCATCGCCCTCGTTAGCGGCGTCATTGTCACTCCGCGTCGATGTTGGTTGTGTCCGCCTTGGCCTCAGCCGCCGTCTGAGCGGAGTGCGTCGTCCGACGGAATGGGGTGGTGTTATGGAAGCAGACGATACAAGCTCGTCCACTTCCACTTCTTCCTCTAGGTCTTGATCCTCCTCTGTTTCGTTGTCCTCGTCGCCCTCCTCTTCTTCCACGAGCTGATCCTCTTCATCTTCATCCAAATGTTCTTCCTCAGTCTCTGACTCCCTTGGGCTTCCGATTTTCCCTTTCGCTTTGCGACTGGGATTTATCCGTAGGTTCTTCTCATTGACCTCCCCATTTACAAGAGGCATTTCTGGCCGTTGAGAAACACCCTTCTTGACGCGTCGCCCCTTGGCAACAGGGGTTATGTCCGGACCATGTTGCTCACCATCTTTCTCCTTTGTCTTCTCTATATCCCGATCCTTGCTACGTAATCGTCGAGGGCTGACCTGATTCTGCCATATGCTCAAAGATTGCTCAAGATCCTCAAGCTCGGTGAGATCGCTTTCATCTGCAAGCGTCAAAAAGTGTTCCCTTTCCCTCCCCCTCTCTTTGATGGAGCGCTTTGAAGGAGTTTTAGGATGAACGTCTACCTCATTGCTGAATTCAACTTGTTTCGCCTTGCTTTTCCCTTTCCCTTTGCTCGTACTAGGAGACGTAGGAGCTGTATGTTGAGCGTTGGCGACAGAGGTCGAGGTAGATACTTTGCGCGATCGCAAACGGGTAGCAGGTGGAGATTGTACTGTGGTTGATGGGGCAGTGGATGTTGTGGGAGAAGATCGGTTGGATGTTTTTCGTCTGGAACGAAATGTTAGATAGCTGACATCGTGCACAAAAAAAAACAACAAACCGCGCACTGCTGCCACCTGGATCACCACTCAGTCGTGTCGAGGACTTACGCTGTAAGCCAACCGGGTTTGACCCTTCCACAGGTCCCAATAGGTGTCCCATAGATAAACTACGGCCCTTGATCGGACGGACGTTTGTTTTGCCCCAGTCATGTGTTACACGTCTCCGGAATGTCCCAGGTCCTGACTGCGTCAACTGAGAGCCAACGTCGGTTTCCTCGTCACCTGCAACATTACCATCGTCGCTAGAGTAATCCGACGATGCACCGTCTCCCTTACCTGGCGGAGAAGAGGGGGGAAGCGATGCTACGTCGTCTCGGGCAGCGATAATTGCGTCTGTGATCTCAGACTTGGTAAGTGATTCAGGATCATCTGGCAAGCCAGCCACATTATACAAGCGAATAAGATCGGGTTTGCGAAGACGATTAAGTTGGTTGGGCGGGGCGGAATGCAGGAGGCAATCATCCGCTGAAATTTCATCAATAAGGAGAATGACACGAAAAAATGACACTGACTTGAATGGTCCTCCTCCTCCTCCTCCTGATCTGCGTCCTCCTCCTGATCTTCTTCTTGATCACTGGGTTCTGAGTCATCAGAAGCCGAACGTTGTTCGGAAGGAGGGTCAACTTCCATCTCGCCGAGATCCGACCCACTCTCTTCGCTGGTTGAAGAGTAATGTTTCGTGGTGCCAGAGACGGACCGAAGACGCTTCAGCCGGCCAGAACGCGTGCCATAAGTGCGCGCGTTTTCATTAGTGCTCGCGACGCGTTTTCGCTTGGCGCCTACTTGAACAACATGACTTGACTCGCGCATGTTTTTCTCTTGATCCTTTTGGGCGAAAATCCGTGAGGGCAAGCGGCGAAGGTTGGGATGAAGAGCAGCCAGGACGGGCCGTTGAGCAACTGGAGAGGATATTGATTGGGCTAATACCTCGTGGGAAATTAAACGGGATGTGGCGCGCCTAAGGAAATATTTCTTGCGGGAAGATGATGGTGAGCTGATAGACGACGAAGATACTCTATGGTGTGGTGAGCGCCTCGGATGAGCCATAACCCACAGACAGAGGACAATTTGCTGGTCGAGATTTCTCGAGCCAATCAAAGCGCAAGCCTGGGGTGCAGCTCTATGGTCGCAATAAAATGATAGTTCAACAGACGTCGCACAAGTTGTGTTGTCGTCGTTGTTGTCGACTCGGTGGTCGCAGATTGCCTGCTGGCCGTCGTCGAGGGATGAATTCCACCGTGGTTGCTGTCAATGTTGGACTTCTCCTTTGTTTGCACATCCAAACAGGCAAAAGTGGCAGAGGTCATGTGATCACTATGTACACCCGGTTTTATCGGACACCTCCGTGCCATTGTGCTTACCACATTTAAAGTCTTTGCGATGAGCCGCAGTTCAACTTTCTCAACTTTCGACTACCATCGAAGACGCCTAAACGTGTAAACCCACTGGACTGGCCGGCTGCCGCGTTTGGAAGCCTTTCTAAACAGGCACCACACCTCGGGATCATTGAACAAACGACATGCCCAACTGGGTAACTACAAACCCCCCACTATTTTGAGACAGTATCGCTATACTTATACCGCCCTCTGCTACTTTCTGCGTACCAAACGCCCATCATGCTGCTCAAATTCACTACCCCAGATATACTCAACACTTTGCTCATCGATGCCACCACAAGTCGATGCGCCTTCGAAATTGTCACTGCTACCATGCCACCCTCCGAATTAGTTGAGCCAGACACACCTCTCGACTCAAGCTCTACGTCAGGGTCGTCGTCATCTTTTGCTTCGGATTCCTCAAAGCAGCAGAAGCAATCCTTCACTGCTGCTTGGCTTGTACAGAGGCGAACGACGATAAAAGATCCTTCAGGAAATATTCTGGTCGACATTAAATGGAATGGTCGACGCCCCGATATTTTTATCGGCAAGGAACACGTTGGTGGTTTAACAGACCTTTTTGGTTCCTCCACGATCCGTTTTACGTTGGTACCTTGTTTTAGATGATGGCATCCTCATGCTAATCTCGAGTCCAGGCCAAAGATTCTTGCTGTTCCAACTCGTTTTGATACAGAGTTTATTTGGACATCCACAGCGGACTCACTAACGGTATGACATGTTTTCCATGCCTCCATTTTGATCCCTGACACTGAAATTTCCCCACAGCTGTTCGACTATGATTCCGAAACAACGAAAGGAACTTTTCATCAGAATTGTCTCCGAATTCCTACGCGCGCTAATCTGACCAAGTTGAAAACGTCCTCACCCTCCAAACTGAACCTCTCTTCACCCTCTTGCCCAAAGTTATCCCTTCGTTCCTCGAGAGCCAAACTTTCCTCACCTTCCAAACTGACATTGGCGTCACCGCCATCATCTCCTATTGATGAGCCTTGCAATCCACCGTCGATAACACCATCGTCGTCATCTCCGCAGACTTCATCAAGATCCACATTTATCTCAACACACATTCCTGGGGTTGGTTCCAACTATCTTGAATTCACTCCACATCCTCTAGCTCCCGACGTTGAGATCATTCGTGAGTTTTCCTGCCTTCTCTCGTCGCGACATAAGCTGATGGTCAACATGCAGTTTCCTTTTTGATGATGGAGATACTTCGCCGCGGTCGCTTCTGCCTTACGCCGTACACCTTTGACCGGCCAAGGATGTGGCAATTGAAAGAGGCTCGGGATCTGTTCATGAGACGCCTCCGACGGAATACGGTTTAGCATTGAATATCGAATTTCAGTCCATCACCGCTTTAAGGATTATTTTTATTATCATTCGTTCTCAACAGGGTTGACTTGTTGTCCCCTGCCACACTCTCCTTTTTTCATTAGCAGGCTTATTACATGTGTACATAGGAAAGCAAGAAAATAAATACTTAATCAGCGTTCTCATAGGCGACTAAGATGTGTGACGGTTGTGACTGTGATGTCAACTTTTCTTTCATTGAAAACAAATTGAAAGTACACCTGGATCCATCCACCTTGCAGCCATGGTCGTAACACACGTTGCCTTATCCCAGCCAAATGCACCGATCTCAGCCCCTCGCAAGAATCGAAGAAAGATTTTAAGAAAGAACGCACAAAGAGCCGATCCCTCACAAAATGACATACAAGACGACGATGGTGAAATGGACGGAAACGATATGGGTTCATCCACTCTCCAACCCACAGCTGCTGCTTCTTCATCCAAACCACCAATCGCAAATGATGACGAGTTGATGATAGATGCAGATCCTTCCTTCCTCGCCCCGAGCACCTCTGCCCCGACGTTCCCTCCTGTATCCCCCGACGTTGAAAAAACAACGCTGAAATCCGAAACGAGACGTATACCCATACCACCACATCGAATGACCCCCTTAAAGAAGGACTGGGTCAACATTTTTGGTCCGCTCACGGAAATTTTGGGATTGCAAGTGCGAATGAACGTTCAACGGAGATGTGTCGAAGCCAGAGTACGCATCATTGTCGTTCAATCTAAAAACGTTCCCATTGATCGTTTTGTTTCCCCAGACTTCGAAGCATACGAAAGACATCGGGGCTCTTCAGAAGGGTGCTGATTTCGTCAAAGCGTACGCGTTGGGCTTTGATGTCAATGTACCATCCTCCCAATCTACTACCACAACAATTTTCATCTGATAAATATATCAATCAGGACGCCATCGCACTTCTTCGTTTGGATGATTTATATCTAGATTCATTTGAGATCAAGGATGTGAAAACTCTACACGGCGACCATCTCTCACGAGCTATCGGTATGGTGAATTACTCACCCTTCCTCTAGATGTTTACCCCTTCCCTCTCCAGGTCGCATAGCTGGGCAAGATGGTAAAACAAAGTTCACAATAGAGAACACCAGTCGGACGCGTATTGTTCTGGCTGATACGTGAGTCTTTGTTGATTACTCGAGGAACGTTTTAACCCTGTAGATCTGTTAGAAAAATTCACATCATGGGATCTTTCCAAAACATCAAGGTCGCTCGCGATGCTATCGTTTCCTTGATTCTTGGGTCACCCCCTGGAAAGGTATACGCTGGCTTAAGGACGGTCAGCAGCAGGATGAAGCAGAGGGCAATCTAGGACTATTTGATGTATTAGGATGATATTTCAGGCTCATATATGAACTTGACCAGACGGAACATGAATATGCTCACTCGCAAGTGAAGTTTTGACAAGACATTTGATCAGTTGTTACATTTCCTCTGTCCAGCAGCAAGGATAGAGTTACAATGATATTTATATACAGATACAGTAACGTTTTTCTAGTTCGTATTCCATGAGTTGTGCAGCCCTACTGTATCAGAACCATTGACGGGTGTACTTGCACCCGTACTATTTCCCCCTTTAGATGAGCCAATCACGCCTTTGCTATCCAGTGAAACTAGATCTACATTCAGAGCTTTGCCACGAATGTTATCTGCTCGCAGGGACTCCAGATGTTGCAGATACGTCTCATCTACGCCGCCAGTTACATATTCCCCAGTGAAGACGGAGCAGTCAAAGTTGCCAATCCCAGGATTGAGTTGTCGGACCGACTCGATCAGGTCAGGAAGTGTTTGGAAGATGACGAGGTCTGCTCCGATCGCTTCCGCTATATGTTTTTCGTCGCGACCATGCGCTACCAATTCCTTCCGTGAGGGCATGTCAATACCATAGACGTTTGGATACCTGGCCCAGCATCAGAAATCGGGAAAAGTAGACATAGAAAAAGTGAAGTACCGAATTGGTGGTGCGCAACTTGCAACAATAACCTTCTTTGCACCAACATCCTTGGCCATTTGGACAATTTCCTTGGAAGTTGTACCGCGCACGATGGAGTCTACGTTCGGAAAAGGGTCAGCAACGACAATCCTGCCTTACTTGACAAACATACCGTCGACAATGAGAACATTCTTATTGGCAAACTCCAAAGCCATCGCGTTTAACTTGCGTCGCACATTCTTCTTCCTGCAAGAATCAGGATCAATTGGCAAGAATGGTATCTGTTTGGTGGTGCGCACCTCATCTGCTGTCCAGGCATGATAAAGGTTCGTCCGACATAACGATTTTTTACGAATCCCTCTCGGTAAGGTAGATCCAGCCTCTGTGCCAAGTTGAGCGCAGCGACTCTGGATGTATCGGGGACCTAGCGAGTTGGATAAGGCAAGTCCATCAGAGCGAAGAAAAGGCATCATACGGGGATGACGACGTCTACTGTGATATTCGCTTCCTCTAACACTTTCTTCACGTTGTCAGCAAGGGCGTCTCCCATCGCCATCCGACTCCGGTATACGCTGATACCATCCAAAACAGAGTCGGGTCGAGCCAAGTAAACGTACTCAAAAATGTCCGGAGCGAAGGTGGAAGGAGCCCCTATGTGTCGGCGAGATACACCGTTTCGTGTGATGATGATAGCCTCGCCTGAAACTCGGCTTACTCAAAGAGATGAGGGCATTGAAGACGGCACATACCCGGATTAACGTCGTTCCACTCCGTAAACCCTCCAGCATCCGCAACCACACTTTCACTTGCGACGGTGTAATCTTTTCCGCTCGCCGTAGCTCTGACACCCCATCCGACGGGTCGGATACCGTTGGGGTCGCGGAATGCGATTATCCCAAAACCAGCAAGCATGGCTACGCAGGCATATGCACCTCTAACTTGCGACATCATTCCACCAATAGCTGTGAATATATCTTCCTCGTTGATACGGAATTTTCCAGTTTGCTGCAGATTATAGGCGAAAATATTTAAGAGTAGTTCGGAGTCAGAGACCGTGTTAATATGTCGATGAGCGACTTGATCCATGAATTCCATCAAGGATGAGGTGTTAATAAGGTTTCCATTCTACGGGCAGCAAAAGTTAGTACAATGGCATGGGATACGAGGGGGATACCTACGTGAGCGAATACGATTCCGTACGGGGAGTTGACATAAAAAGGCTGCGCTTCAGCATTGTTGAAACTTCCCGCAGTAGGATATCGCACTAGAGGCAGATTTAAAATAAGATAAATGGCCATTGTGCTGCGAGATAGCACTCACTTACCATGGCCGACACCCATTCCACCAATTAATCTTGAAATCGAATTGGCGTCGAAAATGTCCCGAATCATTCCATTTGCCTTGCATTGGTAGAATCTGCCTCTCGGACCGCAGGTGATGATTCCGCAGGCGTCCTGGCCTCTATGCTGGAGAAGCGATAGGCCTTCGCATATTTCGGGTGCAGCGTCCGCGTTTGAATCATTCAAAAGTAAACCAAGAATACCACACACTAAAGCAACCACTGAGAATCGTGGGATATTTAACCGTATAGTACTCACTAATGTTTAATCAGATCCCTGAGCACGGTGATGGAGAGAGAGCGAACGTGAAAAGGATTTGCCCAGTTCCCCCTGGAGAGCACATCGGAAATTTTTTACATAGAATCGATCATCCGGAAGAAGTAATGATTAGATTACCGGTCTGTTCCTAATCGGGACAAATAACACCACGTGCGTGAGTAACGTCCCGGTTTGTGACGTTTTGTCCTGTTTTGTCTGGAAACGTTTGCTCAAGCCTCATGATCAAGACGAAACAAGTACGCGGTTGAACGCGATTTATTCTTCGGAACTACAGATTATGTTTGTTTTAGTACTGGGGTCATGACGGTCTGGACACCGATTCTACAATCTAAGAGAGCGATGTAATAGCGTGATGTAATGTGGTGTGTGACGATGAGGGCGGTGAGCGAGAGACGATAATGGTATCAACAGATGCAGTGCGTGAAATGAATGGGTAGAAGGATGAACTTCCGATACTAGCCGAAACGTGATGGGATATCAGATAGACCAGAACCAAGAAAAGAGATAGCAGCATCAACTTAGAGCTTAAGCTGCTTGGGCTTCTCCCAGGTGTAGTCGGGGTTACCAAAGTGGCCGTACGACGCCGTCTTAAGGTATTGGGGCTTCTGGAGGTCAAGTTCACGGACTAACAAGAAGAATGAGCAAAGAAGGCTGAAGTGGCTTGGTCAATCCCTTACCAATAACACCTGGTCGAAGATCCCAGTTGTTGCGAATGATTTTCACTAGCTCCTCATCAGACTTCTTGCCCGTCCCGTAGCTGTCGACGTAGATCGACAATGGCTCAGCAACACCAATGGCATATGAAAGTTGGACAAGGATACGGCGCGCAAGGCCGGCAGCGACCAAAGATTTCGCTAGAGAAAAAGATGAGATCACTATCACCACACAAAACGAAAGAATGTACCGATCCAACGGGCAGTGTAGGCGGCCGAGCGATCGACCTTGGAGAAGTCCTTGCCAGAGAAGGCTCCTCCTCCGTGAGCACCCCATCCACCGTAGGTGTCGACGATGATCTTGCGACCAGTCAATCCAGCGTCACCCTGAGGACCACCAATGACGAATCGGCCAGAGGGTTGAATCTATAATAAACCATAAGACCGTGTAATGGCTTCAACAATAGACGACACTTACGTGATAGATGGTTCGGTCGTCCAAGAGGTTGGCAGGAATGACTTGCTTGATGACCTTCTCGAGTATCTCCTTGCGGAGGTCCTCGGTGGAGATCTCCTCAGCGTGCTGGGTAGAAATGACAACAGTATCGACGCGAAGGGGAATGGTGGCTCCGCCATCCTTCTTGTACTCAATAGTGACCTGGGTCTTCGAGTCGGGACGGAGCCATGGAAGAGCACCGGTGCGACGGGCAACGGCCATTGCCGCGTTGAGCTTGTGTGCAAGCACGATGGTGAGGGGCATGAGCTCTGGGGTCTCGTCCGTAGCATAACCGAACATGATACCCTGGTCACCGGCACCGTGATCCTCGAGGCTTCCATGGTCCAGGCCCTGAGCAATATCAGGGGACTGTTGTTCAATGGCGACGAGGATGTTGCAGGTCTTGTAGTCGAAACCCTTGGAGGAATCGTCGTAACCGATCTGTTTGATGGTCTCACGGATGACCTTCTGGTAATCAAGTTTGGCTTTGGTCGTGATCTCGCCAAAGACCATGATCATGCCAGTTTTAGACGCCGTTTCGCAAGCAACCTTGGAAGAGGGGTCTTCGGCAAGGCAGGCATCGAGCTGAAGACAAAGCAAGGCGTCAGCTGTTTACAATTGCTAAAGTAAAATTTGATCAAGACATACTATAGCATCGGAAACCTGGTCACAAATTTTATCTGGTCTTGTCGTCAATGTTGCATCGCCGACAAGATATTGACACCATACCAGGGTGACCTTCACCAACTGACTCCGAGGTGAACAGGAAGTGACCAGGCTCGAGAGCAGCGCGAACTGGAGTACCAGAAGGGGCCATAATGATCAGTGGAGAGATGAAATGGTTGGGGGGGAGGGGGAAATGGGGAAGTAGAGCAAAGTTCGTTTTCCCGCAACCTTTCAAATTTTATTTGAATGCCAACTATGCGCTTAGTCAGCGATCGTTAAGTATCACGCCATCTCGCGAGCGTTGCCAACTGTCGAACGAGGATTTTTTTGACAAGTGGGCGCCAAACGTTAGGCACTGCCTGATGAAGGCGTCTGGCAAGTACTTAAAATTGGGGTGACACTCACAAAATGCTATGAACTGCACTAGGTTCATTCGGTATCTCTTACGGAAGCAAGGTTAAGGTTGCCAAGTGATTAAAAGTATGTTATAAGTACATACACCAGAGTCCAATCTGTTACAAAGTCTGGGAAATGAACGTGGATATAGATGAATGTTATAAGAACCCCACGCCAAGCGGGTCAGTGTTACCTGATGGGGCCGGTGGTCGTGGGTTTTTTATATTTGACACGGTGGGTTTATGAACAGGTGTTGCAATGGCAGGATCGAGAGGAAGCGGGGATGTTGGTTCGACGTCGGCTCGCACGATCTCTTGTTGAACATCGATTGTTGGTGCTCGACCCCAAGGGTTCCCGTCCAACTCGGATGCTGGGGGGAGAGAAAAAGAGTTCGTAGTGGCCCAGGGGTTCCCAAGTGTAAGAGACGCAAGGGAGTTTGGACCCTGCGCCAACGGAGATACTGACGTCTCCTCTCCCCATCCAGACAATGTATCACGTCCTTTTAATTCGGCAGTCCTTTCTGACGGCTCTTCGCCGCCAGTATTTCTCAGATCTTTCGCGACACTGGTGTAAGCGTCCTGAACAACGGAGAATGCAGCAGTCGCATTTGACGAGAGCTTTCCCCATACTGATTTTACTCCGCCACTGGATGAAAAAAATTCAGGCGGCTTGGTGCGGGCCCATATGGGCGCTGATTGTGAAGAGGCGGAGGCGGATGACAAAATGCGAGGCCTTACTGGTGTCTTGAGGGTGTTCGACGACGGTATGTCTCTACTTGGGCTAGTTGACACACCAGGAAGAGAAACATCTTGAGCGCCACTGCCTAGATTTGGAGATGTACTTCTCGGTCTGGGACGCTGTACATTCAGTGACTGCGAAAGATGCAAATGAGTCGCCGACGAGCTGGGTGGCGAAGAGGATAAAGGAATAGTAGGAGTTTGGGACCGTGAAATGGCTGGATCATCATCTGTGCCATCTAATCCCAAAGCATCAGGCGCTCGAGGAATGGCTAAAGCGGCCCTCCCATTCATCTCCTCGTCTGTACGACCATAGAGCTCATGCCAAAACCGAACATCTTTAGGGTTCACAAACAAAACGCCCATATCCGCGCCTGGACCCCTAGCCATAGGATCATCTAAAGATGGGTCGTATTCCGGATTCTTGTTCTCCGCCATCTCCGTGGGTGAATTGAAGTAGTCCCATACACTTATGGTGCGCTCGCAAGGGGGTGGTCCTCCATCGCCAACCCGTCGTTCACGTTCGCAGTTGTATAAAAAAGTGCCGAATTGACATGAATAGAGGTGATAGTAAAGCTGGTGCAGGAATCGCTCATTAAACTCAAAGCGGTTGGGGAATTGGCGTTGTACTTGGCGAACGGATTCGAGGAATTGATGGAAAACGGGACTCGTCTCTTTTATATGGTTTTGTGAGGCAAATCGATTTTGAACGGAGGCTAGGAATGCTTGAGCAGCGTCTGCCCCTGCTCCCGAGCTTACGCCCTCTGTGGGGGACAGGAAGAACTTCTCAGAGGAGAGGTGCCCACATCGATCGAGGAATTTGTGACCGAATGACAGCCAGTCCTTCTCGATGAGAATTTCAAAGCCCCGGATAGTGCGATAGAAAGGATCGAGACACAGTTGTGCAAGAGCGGAGAGTTGAGATGTGCGGTCCCATCCGTCAGAGCAGTGAATCAGGACGTGTGATGAATTCACATGCACATTTCTCGTAATGAGCAGAGTGCCTTCTAGGATTGCAGCTATATGACGCAGCCAGCCGGAACGACGCAGAGCTTGCCGATCTAGAACTGCGAGTGTCAGCAATTGTTCAGGGAGGTCATTGTTGATGGTAGCAAGTAGAGAATCGGCGTCACGGAGCGCTTCAACGACTTTTGCAAGGGATTCTCGCATTGCGTGTATATGATCAATTCCAAGATAAACTTTCTTGCTATCCTTGTAATGGTCCATATTTTCTGTTCCTGCGCCCTTTGCACTGTTAGCCACCGCATTGACGGTTGGTCTGGCGTCAATGATTAGATTGGTTGATGTTGCGCCATAAACGGGAGTGTTAGATGCGCGAGATTCGGGCGACCAGTGGGATTGAAAAACAGCCTCGATCAGTTTTTCGTCCTGAACAGATCTATTCTGGGTAATTCCAACCATAGGTTGGCTTGAACGCGTGATAGTTCCCTTTGAAAATGATGTTTCAGCAAGCACACACGAGGGAAGAACTTGACATACATAATTTGCCCAATGCAAATAACTTAGAACAGGTATTCGGCATTTGCTTCTATACCTGGATGCATATTGAAGTGTTGTATCACTAATCCTTGTTGGAATGACTAATCGCGCTGGATACGTTGTAGAAAACTAGAGTTACTGGTAGTCATTAACAGGTCAATTCTTTAGTTCAGGGAAGAAACGCACGGAATAATCCTTATTGATGTCAGTAAACCTCCAAGCTTTGGTACGGGTTCCCACCCCCATACGTCCAAACTCATCCCGGGGAGAGTACAGTGACCAGCCATCACTAGTAGGAAATGGGGGGCTGGGAGAGTAGAAGAAAGCGTAGAGCTGAGTGACAGAAGCTGGGGATCTCGTTTAACATTTGATTATGAGAGTCATACTACACCCACTCGAGACCGTCAGCTCTTTCACGCTTTCGAAAACATCGCTAGCGTCTGAATCCTTCGTGAACGTAAACGAGAATGTCTCAAAGGTACGCGTGTTGAAGTTGATTGGGGATTGGCCTTGCAAGGTTTGTGGTAGACGAGTGACCAATGAAATCAAAGGGTAGGGTACCTAGGTCTCAAAATAAGTCAATCCGTCGAGACAGACGCATGCACATACCCAGATCTCTTTCTCTTTTCCGTCGTCGTATCGGAAAATGATATGGTGTGCGGTTAGATGGATTGTGCCAATCGAAGTTGTGCCTGTCTTGGTGAAAGCTACCCGCTCCACCTGAGCAGAATGTTCAGATTTGGGCGCCCAAGCTGAGAACTGGTAAAATATACCTTGGTTACGCGGATCGCGTCCATGGTGGTGATTTGGGATTCAGCAAATGGAATGTGTTTGGCTTCTGATGATGAAGAGGTCAATCACTGATGTCAGTATATAACTAAGTTACTACTTAGTAGTACCCTTTCACTGTGTTCTTATAACTCAACCGAAGTAAAATGTCGATACAATCCTCAAGGAAGAGCTGCCCCAACTAACTCTGCAACGTCAGACCAACGAAAAGGCCAACGACAGCAAGGACGTTCGCGAAGCTGCCACCCATCCGACTCGGAGGCGCACCATTTCCCTGCGCTGTGCTACTTGCGGCAGCAGCTGAGCCCGTGAGGGCAGGTGGGTCAACTCTGGCGCTCCCTGTCAAGATCTGACACGTGACAAGACACCACTTGGCAAGACCCATGTCATCCACGACACTCCGTTCGTTATGCCGTACATTTGTATCGGGTTCCCACCCCGTTCGAGCTTCGAAATCCAACATGCGTGCGTTCCGTTCGCCCCATCGGACTCTTGTCTACGCCAACGCCGACGCGAAGGTACGTACTCACGCCAAAATTTATACACGGAAAGTGTGGTTGATCGTAATCAAGCTCTTGTGACATTGCACAGACATTCGAGCAAGTAACAACCCCGAAAGACCGTATAGCTGTAGTTGACTTTTATGCTGAGTAAGTTTCAATCTTTATCTGTTAAAAAAACTTAAAATGACCCCGATTGACGGTGCCTCTATTTAGTTGGTGTGGCCCATGTCGTCAACTTGGGCCTACTATCGAGAGGTTGACCTCGGAGCCCAACAAGTCTGGGTCGGGACTGCCATTCGACTTGGTCAAAGTTGACACTGAAAGTGAATATGGTTTAGCTTTGGGTCAAAAATATCAAGTCCGTCCTTCCTCTTTTTCCGTTAATAACTTCAAGTGACACCGTCGGTTTAGGTTACTGCCTTACCTACGGTCATTGCATTCCGGGATGGGAAACCCATCGACAAGTTCGTTGGAGCCCTTCGCGAGCCTGATGTCCAGGCCTTCTTAGAAAAACTTTGACCAACCTACATCGAGAGGGACATCATAATATACGAACATCTCCAATCTGGAAGGGCATCCTTTTTGCCGGTTTGATATAATGCATAAAAACATAAGAGAGTACAGCTTGGAAAATGCCAATATAAATTCCAAACGTTTCTCTGTTTTCTTCCAAACCAGAAAGGTTTCCCAATTAGAAAAGAATACGAACAGATAAGAGAAAAGAAGTGTAGTGAAATAGGGATAACGAAGTTAAAAAAAAGAAAAGAATCCAATAGGAATAACAAGAGAAACGACGAGTGTGGTGAAGTGATGATGATGGTACAGCATGCCAATGAAAGACCGTGGAATAGGGAGAGGAAGGCGCCTCTTGGTGGGCGTTTACATGTGGGCTCGAGATGCGATAACTGGGTTGCATACGTCGTAGAAAGTGGAGGTAGGCGAGAGGACAAGAGGGGGAGAGCATCACTGAACGGTGCAACATTTTCCAGCCGTTTGCTGACCATATGGGTCCTCGGCGCGCCCAACTGGTCCCCACACTGACGGAACCTGATAGACATAAATCAGGCCATAAGCCACCTCTTGAAAATGGCCAGTTGGAATAACGCACCAGATGATCTTTCGTTGTCTTGCAATATCGTATCAGACTGTAAGAGCAGTGTTAGATACCCTCGTCGACATGTCAATGGGCGGTGCTGCCTACCTAGCGCTGGCTTCGCTCACGCGTACTCTCGGCCTGGCCAGATCCTCCCTTAGCCGTTGGTTATGCTCTATTAAACGTCGGAGCTTCAGCTCGGACATTGATTGGCGACCACCTCCACGAGAGCTCATGATGACAAAAAAAGTGGGATCGAGGGGTTCAGAGATGTTCCTCCTTGGAGATAATTTCAGACGGGGAAAGTTGGAGATTACGAGAATGTGCTTCCAGTGAGCGGGAGTATTGGTGTGTTGAGGTCGTCCAAAGGCGGTTGCAGGTTGTGGACAACGCCCTGAGGGAAAGTTGGTGAGCGCGGAGATTTTTGCGGGAGTTCGGGGTCAAGGGAGAGAGCTGTTTAGGTCATGTGAACAATGTGGGCGGCCATTCCCGATAAAGACATCCATCAGAAATGGAATTTAAGGATGGGCAGAATGATGATTGGTATGGATGTTATGTACAATCTGTACAAGGATTTCTACGTCTATCAACCCAACACTATGAAAAAGGTATAAGCTATTAGTGTCCGCCAGGCGAATGAACAGTTCACGAGATAGATGAGCAAAGTCGAAATCCAAGCTGGGAATACGTTAATAAAATAATTCAAAGCATGCCTCCTGGGTTGGCGAAGGTTAAGGGAGTATCACTTGAGCAAAAAGAGCGTGTGCGGGGTAATCGAGGTATCGTATGAGGTCTGGAGTCGACAGCTTGACGGAAAGGAAGTGCCAACGGCAAGAAGGAATTAGACATAATGTCCGTCCAGTTAACCGCATCTCCAACGGTCGAATCCGTGTAAGAAGGCGTCCAAGAAGTGATCACATTATCACGCAATTGCAACTTTGCGCTGGGGGCGCGTATGGGTCCTCGCCCTTTCCAACAGGCCCCCACACCGACGGTACCTAAAGGGAATTCTCAGCATCAAGGGGTCATCTGCATCACCGGTGTGTCATGAGTTGCAACGTACAAGGTGGTCTTTTGTTGTCTTGCAATATCGGATGAGACTGAAATGAAAAAAAATACAATGAGATGGGACTGGTAGCCTAGAACGGAAAGAAATACTCACCTTGTACTGGCCTCACTGACGCGAACGCGAGGCCTTGCTAGATCTTCCCGCAAGCGCTGATTATGTTCCGTTAACCTGCGAAGCTTCAGCTCTGACATGGATTGCTGTCATGCAAATTAGCAGAGCATCGAAGGAGAGTGAAGGGAAAGCCGACTTTGTGGGGACGGGCATTCATGATGGGTGGGGAATGAAGGAAAAGAGATGAGTGCCTGCCACGGTGTCGACGGCGAGAGAATGAGAGACAACTAGAGAAAGCACAGTGAACAGGTCCACAACGGAGTCGACAAAGAAAAGAACGGCGCAATCAGGTTGAGCAAGTACCCTGATGTCCAGTCATCAGCGGAGTTTCAACCCGAGTTCAATCATCCCATCATGCCCCTTACCCGATCCACCCCTCAATTTCAATCAAAACCTCGCGTCGCGCCCTGGCCCTCCTCAAGACCAGGTCAGCTCAAACAGCTTCCCTATCAACGCGTGTTCACTTTTTCTCCCCAAGCTTTCAAGCTCGAAAAACGATCAACACCGCGTCATTCAGCTCACTTTACAAGCAGCCCGCTCAAGCGGCGACGGAGTCCCTTTCCGTCTCATAAATCAGACCATTACAATGACTCCGGTAGAAATGAAACGACTTTGGTCAACGAACACCACCAACACGCAGATGACCCCAACTCGGGCGAGCAAGAAGCCTTTGATTCTGACGACACTTTCTTCATATGGAATGAAGAGAACACACTTTTTTCTGACCTGATGGGTGACAAGTGGGCTAGGATCGTTCAGTTTATTGCCTTGGTTCAACATCTTTTTCCAGTGCAAGGCAACCGGACGACGAAGAGCTTGCGGCCCTTGCTGAATCCTTACAAGCACCGTTCCAGGAAGAAGGCAGGATTTTGAAGAAAGAAATCGCAGACACGTTCGTTCCTGCTGTCAACCACGTCAAGGAGCTCTACAGGGTTCTCGAAGAGCGTGTCGATACTACTTTTGGTCAAGGCATCGTTCTGTTCAACAGAGCTTGCAAGCAAATCGAGGACGCCGCCATTCATGAACAACGACAACTCGAAGACGCGTATCGGGTGAACCAAGTTTGTCCATATATGCTATCCTTTACAGAAACAATCCGAGCTAATGTTGACACATAGAAACGTAAAGAAGATCTGTTCAATCAGCTGGAACAAGAATACGCTTATCGCGACCAACTCTGGGTCAACATCGAAAAGGTCATCGGTGAAATTGGTAGCCTTCATGACTGCCTTTCTGTGTCTTTGAAACTCAGTACCCCTTCACTCGTTCTCCAGTGGATCCTGTACTAGAGAACCTCAAAGATACACCAGCAAGAGTTGAACGCACCATCGCTAAACTGGAGAAGCATGCCAAAACCCTGGAAAAAGGAGCGGCCGATCCAGCAGTCGCGGAAAAGGCACTGAAGAATTTCCTGAGTAACTTGACATGAAGCTACCCTCGTTCTGCGTCTTGATCGTTGCCACTGCCTCCTGATACTTTCACGCCTGATTTAGTTTTCCATCGCCGTTCGTTTTACTTACTGTGCTCGTGCAATACCTGCGTGGGTGCTGTTCTGTGCTCGCGCTTACCTTACAAACGGATTCTTTGTGCTTTTCGTTGCCCTGCTATGCTGGTCGCATCCCACTGCCTCCTGATACTTTCTCGCCTGATTTAGTCTTCCATCGCTGTTCGTTTTACTTACCATTTGCTCGTGCACTACCTGCGTGGGTGCTGTTCTGTGCTCGCACTTACCTTACAAATGGATTTGATGCTAATCTTGGCTTTGCAATGATCTTTGTCTCAGAGTTCAGGTCTGACGTTATCTTGCCTGACCTCCTATGTCTATGCAAGGGGAAAGATAGGAGAAAGTGTTGAACTCCAGTCCAAACTGTCCAGCCCGATCTTGGAATCAAAAATGAATAATGCTGCGTGTCATAACGGGATATGGGGATGATGGTATAAAAGGGCATCGGGACGATATGGTAGCGAAACGAAAAAAAAAAATTCAGTGCTGGGTAGTTGATAGAAATGCGTGTGTGTTGGATTGCATGTTGGACTTGACTTGACTTGGAAGAAACTGATTCCGAAATGGTGGTGATAGATAGCATGAGATAATGCATGATGAAGATGCGATACCGTGAGTGAGACCAATGCAGAGATGGAAGGAGGGGGAGAAGTGATGGACTACAAGAGTGAATGCACTCTCTGCTTCATCCATCTTTGCGCACCGAATTGGAAGGCCAGTGACCGGGCCTGCCACTGCCTTTGTAGTGTCTGCGTGCATGTGGGTACGCACTCGTCCGAATCATCCTTCGCCACTGCCTCTGGTGCATCCTCCTCTTCTACCGTAGTAGGGAGGAGCGAGCGGGTGACCGGTGTAGGGGTGTCAAGCAGCTCTTTCTTTGACGAACACCGCTTGCGCATCGCGGATAGTCTACTGGCTTGTTTCTCCTTTTCTTCAAAAGGGGATGTGTATGAGAAGCTGGTGCTGAGGATGTCATCTGAGTGGTAGGAGGAGTAGGAGGAGTAGTGGTAGGATGGGGGAGAGCTTATGCGTGGGGAGGATGTAGCAAAGTTGTTTCGAGACACAGTGGTTGATGAGGAGCGAAGAGATGAGGGTGAACGACGGAGACAGCTATCTTCGTCTATCTCTTCGTCGTCTACTGCATGGTCGGCCCATAGAGGATAGTTTGTTGAAGAGTAGTAAGTACCCGCAGAGTGGCACTTAGCTGAGCGAGGAGGGGTGTTCGCAGGGAAATCTCGGTAGTCTGGGTCATAGAGGACATGGTGTCCGTCGACGTATAAGACGGCGATTGAGTGTGTTTGTTTGGTAGGAGAGTAAGATGGGTCAAGGATACGCGATATATCTTCTGCTATAGCGTGTTTTGAGGAGGAAAATGAGCAGGAGAAGAGGGGAGACCCGGAGGATGAGTGAGGGATGTAAATGGTGTAAGGCATGTTGCAAAAGGGTCTTGTCAAGGCGCAAGAGAGGTCTTTATGCCTTGACTAGTATTAGGAGTGTCCATCTCCTTAAAAAATCTAAAGCATTACACTCTTCCTCTGGACTTTCACTCGCGCAGCTGGTAAAATATGTGACCCTTATGTATGAAGACAAGCTTTACAAACTCACAGAGGATTCATTCGGGTTTCGAACTAGCCTTTTCTCTTTTACTGAGGAAAGAATCTGGCCCCTAACGATGACGTCAGTTGTAGCATTACTAATTATGCGGTTATTCTGCCTAGGCGGTGCAATCATGCCGCCTATTTCTACGGAAGAAAGACGGTTATGTTCAATTTCAGTCCCACCTCCTCGCTAAACTTCCTCAATGTTCGTCCCCTTTATCAGTGAACCTTCGTCGAAGCGAAGTTCCCTATTCCGTCGAAAAGGTGGAGGCGGCCGTGGTAAAGGTGGTGGTGGTGTAAAGGGTGGCTCTGGCAAGGGGAGCTCAAAGGGCACAGGGAAGTCGAGTTCTATCACTAGCAGTGGGTCTTCCAAGAGGGCGACTTCGTACGGATCCGGAGGTGGGAGGGTAGCCACCATCCCATCCGGCCAGCTCTTTGCAGGTCGTACTTCTGGTGGTGGGACGAGGAGCCAGGTCTATGGAAGCAGGTGAGCCCTTCCAATTTTGATGTGATGATGCATATGACTCACCTTCAATCTTCCCTCAGTATCTACGGAAGTGGATATCCCAGCATTACCGGTCGAGGTGTAACTGGACGCGGGTTTCCATTTGTATTTTGGCCTTTGGCGTGGGGTGGTATCGCTGGCGCAGGTGCTGGTGCTTACCTTCATACTACAGAGGTATTTGATATCACATTGTGAAGGGATGTAACTGAAACGCCATTTCGCTGCAGTATGGCTCACCGAGTAACACCAGTCGACCAGGAGGCGTGATGATGACCGCAACCTTCCCATCTACGTCGCAAAACACCACCTTCCGTGTCGTAGCCGATAACACGACTGTGGTATCCCTCATTAGTAGCATAGCGGCGAATTGTTCTTCCACCTTAGGGAACACAAGCACAATCACACCCACGACATATAACGATTCCTCTACCAGTCCTCCACAACCAGGACAAGCGATCCAATATTATCGCGCGAGCAGCGTCGCACTCACCCTGGATGACTATAACAACACTGGCGCACTCGGACCAGAAGGGACGCCCAATACGCCTTTACCCAGTAATATCGACACGAACCTCTTAAATTGTTTAAACAACACGATAGGGGCAGCTGTACCGCTAGTTGATGGCGCAATGGGTTTGGTAGCGGGCGCTCCGTCGAACGTGGGCATCGTCGCCCTAGTGTGGATCGTCTGGCTTGGCACAGGCTTCTTCTAGCCAATCGCGTGCCAAGTATCCTTGTTTTCACGACGCTTGGTCTCGTTTTTGTTACTCGTCTTTCCGGATTCATCAATATTTTCAGCGTCCACGTTCACTTTTCGATCAACCCGTGGCTGGCGTGCTTCTTATCTCTAGCATGAGATTCCTATATCCGTACTGATTCAGCATCCATTGGACGGGGAATAGTGATTGAACGATGATCCTCTGAATGTCCTATTATATACTATACCATTTATTAGTCACCGTGAACTTGAACATGAGGAATCAAGACGAACGCCTGCGCAACCTCCTATGTGGGTTTTGCGTGGATCCGAGAGTTATCCTCGGGTAATGCGGGAGCGTTTCGAAAATTTGTTTTCAATGTCGGAGACAATCAGTTTTTATTCATATCGTGTTAGCAAGTCCTTAAGAATCCTCGGAGTGGTCCTAGGTAGAGTCGAAACGGGTACTTGCCCAATTGCAGTTGTGGGATTTCATCTGGTTCAAAGTGGGGTCCGGCGGATGTGCCCAGTCGGTGAACAGTGTGCAAAGTAACCCTTTCGATGCACCTGACGTGGGGCATTTGGGTTGTTTGAAGCTTTTTTTAAGCTCTTCCAAGTTCCACCAGACAATGAGATTGAACGACTTCAGACTAATTGCGTTGCGCAGAGGTTATCAGATGCTTTCCAGTTGTGCAAAATGGTGAAGGGCGCGCCCAAGATAAATAGCATCGCTGTGGGAGCTCTTCAGTGAGGCGTGGACTTGTGCACTGAAGTTGGCGGGAATGACACGAAACAACGGATCACAAAGTCGGAGTCGGGCCGATACCCATTTAGTAATAGTAGCAACGCTGAAAACTCGAAAATACGTACATAGATGACCCGCAACCCTCGTGAGTCGCAGCCCCCTCCTTATTGCCACCTTATCTCCCCAAAGTTAACCACAATTCCAACAGCTTTTGCCCGGCTCTCGTTCCTATACGCGTCGGGCTGAAAACAGCGCACAACCTTGACACGACTATGGGTCTGCAGTTCAACACTGTGGGAGCCTTCGCTTCAGAAAAGCTGGGGCTCACAAAATTACCCCCGTATCTCCCCACCTTTTACTTGTCCTTTGTTGGCTTTCTCTTCGTTCACCAAGTCCTCGCACCTTGGGCTAGCAACAGATGGTTCCCCAGGGCTTATGCCGGCAAGGGCAAAATGGCGAAAAATAATTGGTTTCACACGCATTTCTCGACGTGCTGTCAAACGAAACTTCTAACCTGCTGGTGGGCAGGTCTGTACACGTCGTCTCGCAAGTACATACTATCATCATCCTGCCCCTTTCTCTATGGTGCATTTTAAATGAGAGTCCAGAACGGATGTCAGATCGCGCGTTTGGGTGGGAGAAAAATATTGGTTATGTCCATGCTGTTGCTTGCGGGTGAGTTTGCTTTTTACTCTGGCTTCCAAGCCTACGAGAGTCCATGGTGATATTGTTATATTAGTTACTTTCTCTGGGATACCCTTGATGCCACCATAAACTTTACTGGCCTTGGCTTCGTGATACACGGTCTAGTTTGTTTCTTGATATACATCACATCATTTGTGAGCTTTTTTTTTCCCCCCTTGATATGCTGTAATTAACCCACAACATCGCCTAGACACCTTTTGTTGCTTACTACGGTACACGATTTCTCATATGGGAAGCAAGCACCTTTTTCCTAAACATTCATTGGTAATTTCAAGCGATCTTTGTCGTCGGAAATTCGGCTAATTCAAATCAGGTTCCTGGATAAAACTGGGCAGACTGGTAGCCATGCTCAGCTTGTCAACGGTCTTTTTCTCCTCTCGACATTTTTTGGTGTTAGACTCGTCTATGGAGGGGCTGTTGTATGTTTGGTTCTTTCCACCTTGGCCCACCAGCTGACTCGGCGTATAGTCGTATCAATTTTTCAATACGCTTCTTGGTGTTGGCGATAATATTCCATTTGCGTTCCGCTTGGTGTACGGCCTTGGGAATTTTGTTTTGCAAGGACTAAACTGGTTCTGGTGTGTCTTGCGTTGCTTTAGACATTGGCTTTGAACTGATTGTTTGCAGGTTTACAAAGATGATTTTTGCTATTCGCAAACGATTTACCGGTACGGATGAACGAACAAAACTCGCCAGCCAGAATGGTAACGACATTGCGCATGTAGAGAACGGCGCGTAAATAGATGACCTGAAATGACCACACATTCTCCTTTCTATTGACATATTATCCAATGTAGTCGTAGTGTTGATCTAGCACGGAACCATTGCTTTCTACTTACAAGACATAGATCACGGTTTGAAGTAATATATGCCAGGAATAATTTTTTTTTTGTAATCGTAACGGAGATGGACTTGCACTCTCAGACATCTTTAGCTGCAACAGCGTATTGGTGTCGAAGTAGGTCTTCAGAATTATTTTTATGGTATCTGAAGACTATTGCGTAAATCCAGACCGTACTACGCAGCGCACTCGCCACTCCCAAGCAACGAGATTGACACGACACGTCACCTTGATGCGTATGGTTTCGTGTGAGTGGAGGAGGCAGTGGAGGTAGGCAAATGCATGGGCATCGAGTGGTGTGGGTTCACTGAGGGGAGTTTTGGGTATTTAATTCAAATCAGGATTGCGGTACGAAACTCTAACCTCAAACCAAGAAACATTTGTCCGTCCCTAAACGTTCGGATAGGGAAACGATGGCGTCGCGGTATTGTGAAAGGATGTTGGCCCTTGGAGGACGCGTCCCAAAGGGCGGCAGAAATGAGGAAAGGCCGGTAAGAGGGGCTCGCGGAGGGGAAAGGATGACAGGGAGGATCTCGTTGGGTGAAATCGCGTTCGGAGCGAGTAGGAGCAAACGAAGGGGTGATGGTATCGGCTGGAATAAAATCTGCGTAAATTTATGGTAAAATGCGTGAAAGATAGACAGCACATACAAGTGCTGCATGAACCACACCCTCGAGGAGAGAAACCCACGCTCTGTTCTCATCTCGTGCAGCTTCGTCTTTGTATCCCTCCAAGGGGTCTGCATTGAAGTTTACACCAAGCTTCATGTCTACCCAAGTAGGGATGAGGTGGGTTGTGAGTAGCTGTCCATTCTCTGAGCATTCAGAGATGTTCAAGGCCTCGTTCTTTTCGAGACTCTCAGAGGTTGGGACGTGGAGGGTCGGTACACGACGGTCAATACCACCTTCAGCTTTGACGTCGCTCCGAATCTTGATATTTGTGAGACCGCGAAGGGCAAGATAGGCCTGCCATTTAAGGCATTCAACATCTTCGCTGAGCAGGTTCGCGTCTGAGGGTGTTGATAAATCGCGTGGTGGCTATATCCACAAAGTGGCAAGCGAGACCGCAAGTTTGTTGAGAGGGAGGATCGAGGGATATGTGTGGAGACAAGAGGTGGCAACGGAGTTCTCATAATAATAAGTACTTTCAAGTCTTCCGCCGTTTACTCCTTCACCGACCATCTTCCATATCAACTTCGCGTTTACTCTCCTGCCCCGCAGCCCTCATAGCCGCCTTCCTTCTCCCCCTTCCTCTCCTCCGCCAACTTTCTGCCTCTACGCCTTCTTCTCAACCTTCTCTTTTCCTCCTCACCACCTAATCCTTCAGCGCCCGTATCTGCTGTAGAAGTGCCACGGCCTTTTTCTCCTGCGGCTCTATCACAACAGCGCGTTTTTGGAGATAGGTCTGGTTTTGTTGTGGTTGCATTAGTTTGGGTTGGATGAGTAGGGGAGGGAGGCTTGGAGTTTCTTGGGCACGATGAGGGGGTTGAAGCGACGGGGAGCGCATTCGAGTATTTCGAGTTAACGTTCAAGGGTGTTTTAATGCCTTCGTCTGGTCGGGTTTGGTGCCTGTCCAATCAGCTTTGTTGGGGGGGAGGAGGGAGGTGACAGAATTTCCTGGGTTGGATTGAGTACCATGCTCGGAGGAATATGATGTCTGGAATGGTCGACATTAGAAGTTGAGGAACATATTTAAAAGGAACTCCGTACCGCTCATGAGGACCTTATCTTCAAAGGTTACTCGGAACGCGCCATCAGGTTTTGGGAGAGCTTTCTTCACTTGGCCTCTGATACCCGACACAGTACGAATCTTGGCCCCTTCAAACTACGTCACATCCAAAGAGGAGGAGAACGTATCCCGAACGAACGCCGTGTTCTTAGAGATCTTATACGGCACCCCAGTCAACTTGAGTTTCTTCACAACCTTCATTGAGCGATCCATGTCAAGCACCACCCTCGTTGCGGTGACCCTGAAACTGAGGGTGTCCCCTGAGAGCGAGTTGAACGTGCAGAAACCGGTGTTAGGGGGTGAGACAGGCCCATAGAACGTAACGTAGCAGTGCATGTGTTCTGGTGTGTATTTGAGCATGCGCATCTGTATAGAGTGGTCGTCAAGTGAGTATATCGGGATAGTTTGGATTCGACGCCAGCCGAGGGAGAAGATGAGGGAGTCATTAGTTTTAGGTGTCTTAGTGTACCACCTGGGTCGTTTTATACGAACTTGGATGTATCCGAAGCTTTCTTCGGCTGAGAGGAGCCCATCGACGATGCAAAGTTCACGATAAGCTCCGCAAGGTCGTTGGCGAGCTCTATGCGGACATAGGATCCTGGACGGTAGCCCTCAACCATGGCACGCGATTCAGTGTCAATCCCTTCGAACTCCGCACGGTTCAAGGCGAGTTGGCGGGCCATTTCGTCTTTTTTCTCCGTGTAAAAGTCGAGTTTGGAGGACTCGAGATCATCGTATTGTTCATCGAACTTGCGCTTGAGAGCTTCCTTGGCGGCTAGGGCTGCTGCTCGTGCGGACTCGGGGTCGGATGAACAAAATTTTTGGACGTCGCCGCCGCCTTCGTCGTTTCCGCCTGCCTCAGGATCAACGGGGTCGCCGC
>Ga0307507_10003723_pt1 | contig 28724 bp, 24 predicted proteins | sample 7_EM_MG_FD_207223 | JGI IMG/M metagenome (GOLD analysis project Ga0307507, IMG submission 207223) | Populus trichocarpa ectomycorrhiza microbial communities from riparian zone in the Pacific Northwest, United States - 7_EM | ecosystem: Host-associated > Plants > Roots > Unclassified | place... | reverse complement strand
GCCCCCCCCCCCCCCCCCCGCCCCCCCCCCCCCCCCCCCCCCCCCCCCCCCCCCCCCCCCCCCCCCCGGGGGGTAGTACTGGTCCCAGGATCACCACCACCAGCATATCAGTACCACCGCAAAATTTAAGAAGAAAGGGTGAACAAGGAGCTAGGTGTGGGCCCTGTTAGAGGATAGTATAATGCGCAATTGCGGTGATGGAGGGTCTCAGGACATGACCTCCTCGGAGGTTTCTCTTGATACACGACACTCCGCCGGATTTCACTCGGAAGGTATGATAGATCACTTTTCCTAATAATAAGTAAATTTTATAGGGGCCAGGGGGGTTAGAATCTGGGGATTATTTGCAGGTTCGTTATAGAGTGTTACCCACCATGTATTTTGTGATAGCGAGGAGCTTTGGATGGGGATTCTTAATATGAACTTTACGGTGTAGATAGGTCCAATATAGCGAGGTATGAATCGATAAGGCTAGCAAAGCGGGGAAGAGGCACGCGAGGCAGACAAGGAATCAAAATTGTTTAGAGAAGATGCTATGTTCGCTTTGGGGAGTGGCTGTGAAGCTGCATCACATTAATCCGGGGGACTTGGCGAAGTCAAGTGAGAGCCTGTGGCAGCCGCCAAGAACAATGCTTGGTTTTTCCTTTGTGTTGGATTTATTTTATTGGGACGCGAGATGGGTTCATGACTGTGGTATTGATTTGTGTTTTGTGTTTTGCCAGTGGAAGCCAGATCGGTATGCCAGGATAAATTTATTGGATTAACCACAGCCGACCCACACTTCTCCCATCTAAATTACATGATTAAATCCCAGACAATATCAAACCGGAACCGATCCTCTTCAAATGCTCATTTTACTATTGACCGAGCCCTATATAACCTCCGCTCCCAATCCATATATATAGCTGATAATTATGCACTTGCTATCCCTTCAGTGGCCAAAACTGCCCTGACTAGCCAGTAAGAGTGAACACGAGGATGTGGTGAGAGTGCTTCTAAGGAGAGGAAACGCCAACCACAACAGGCAAGACGTGCATGATCAAGCATCAAATTTCTGCGCTTTGAAGGGCGGGTACGAAGGTGTAGTCACGCTCCTGCGGCTCGGTAGAGATGGAGTCGCCATGAAAGCTTCGTGCCTCGGAGGATTATTATTTCTCAGCACCCCGAAGGGTAGCCGAGATGTTGCATCATCCGAAAGCTTATCCGGCCCGACACCTGCTTGCCAACCTTCAGGGGTGCAAAATTCTACCCCCCGATTCTTTGCAGTTTTTATTTTCCGAACTCAACTTTTTCCGACCACCTCGCTTGCGAATTATGTGTCTCCGATTTATGTGTCGACGCAAACCCATTGCGCCGATGGGTTGGGATGTGATGGGAACTGCCATCCTATGGTTAGCTAGACATTCCGTTTGTGGAACTTAGCGTGGCTGGTGGTTATATAAATTTATGCCAGAAGGCTGTTTTCTCTCGAAAGGGGTGCTTTGTGGATATAATGGGTTGTGCGCAGGGGGAAGGTTGTCGCTAAGTCATTGAACAGTCTCGGTTGTCATTGGTAGCGGATATCTTGTGTTTCTCCTGAATTCTCTTCTCACAATTCTTCACAAAATCGTCATCTTTCTCAACTCCCATACAACAACCAATTAGTCAACCTACCGGTAGTCTCGCCATGGCTTTGATCTCGCTTTCTACAAAAGCTATTTCTCTTACCTTCCCTTACTAGATTGCTCCCCCCCCCCGACATGCAAACACCCTATCCCGGCTGCTGGCTCTGCTCGCCCCCCCGCCATCTCTAAAAGATCTGTCCAAACTTCTCTTTCCTATCTAAAAGATGTTGCTTTCTGCCTGTAGGTCCCCCCCTTTGTACGTAATGGATACTTACCGACACCCCGCTATACTAGGACAACGCGATACGACTGACGCGGCGACGCTAAGATAAAGATCCGGCTGGGATATATCGGAGCTGAATTCCAAGGCTCAAATTTCACCACTCGTATATCTAGGACTCATGGGAAACCCCCCACAAGTTTTTCTGGTTAAATTAGGTGCCGCCCCTACTACGATTTTTCTCAACAGGACCTTCCATGAATTGCCTTTGCTTATTCCAATACCCAACCGGCTGGGGCCTCACGGGCTTGATTTATCCTAGCTAAACAGATCAGGTACCCCCCAGAGTTTGTTCCCCATAAAGCCGTGTTGGGGGTGTGTCGCTTCGGGAGGTATGTCAGGAGCATGGATACTCTTCGCGCAAGGGTCCTCAGGATACGCAGCTCTTTTTTACTGTAGATTTATTTGACCATATCTGCTGAGAGTAACAAATAATGGGCCCTAGTAAGACTCTCCATATCTCGTAGTTTGAGCTGCATATCTCCCATTGTGACCTTCCTACAAAAAAGCATTCTTCCTGACATGACTCAGGTGGGGGAAAATTAGTTTCGGAAAGACGAACGATAACAAAAAGACAAAATAATTCCGATGTTTTAACGTATTAGTTATGCGGTCTATGTGTGATTCATTAACAATATTAACAGAACCGCGGGGGAGTACAGCAAAACATTGTCTCCCAACAACTCCACATAATAAACTCCCCAGAAAAATAATTACACCTTAATCAATACTGTACAATTTCCTTCTGAATCCAGGGGTTTTTTTTCAGCTAGCAGGGTGGCGGCTTGGTGAAGGAGCGACGGTACCCGGGCTTGTTTGTTGGTATTTAGTTAATTTGTTTGAAGGACGGAATAGAATTATGCTACTTACTTAATTCAAGCCTCAATAGGAGGTGACGGACGGTCCTTCTGGCTAGACTCGCGGGACTTCTCTAGTCTCTCATACCACTCTCTCATCGGCTTCTTATCACCAGCCAAAGCCTTTATCGTGTATGGGCGGTTTGGATGATCATGAATTGGGAGTCGTCAACCTCTTGTCCGAGATTACTCATATCGTCGAAAACGTAATGTAGGGTTCCTTTGATACGATCTATCTTGATGCCGGTTTGGTTGTGGTTTTCATTCACCGCTTTCTGAAAATTGCCGATTTCCTTCCTGTTCTCCTTCACAGCCTTTTGGACATCACTAACTTGTTTGCTGTTGTTTTCAACAGCTTTCTGGACATCATTAATTTCCTTGCTGCTGTTCTCAACCAGTGTTCGCAACCGTCCGGGGGGACTGCCAAGAGCCCCGGACGGGGTGGGACGGCTAGCTATCGTCCGTCCGGGGCGCCCTAAGTGCAGGACGGGCCCCACAGGGTGAGACATGTTAGTGAAGGGTAGGGGGATGGAGGGCAGGGGACGGCTGGGGATGGTGGAGGACCGCCGGGGATGGTGAAGGACGGCCAGGGGCGGTGGGGGACGGCCGGGGACGGCACGAGTGGTATCTTATGATACTATAATGATTGGTTCGGAGGGGTATGATTCCTGCTTCAGCTAGTACCGGTGGTCCAAGCCCTAGGACTGCAGTCCCCTATAGTCCGTCCGGTCCTCACCGTCCCGGGCATAGTCCGTCCTGGCCCCCCTAAAAAGACTGACTATGAGCTGTAGTCCGTCCCGTCCGAACCCGAAGACGGACGGACTGGACGGTTGCGAACACAGTTCTCAACCGCCTTCTTGACATTAGCAATTTCCTTGTGGACATCACCGAATCTAAGGTCAATGTTTCTCGTAGTCTGACTACCTCCTGTACAGCTGTCTGCAATCACACAAAGTGCCGCGGCCAGTGTAAAGCTCCCGGGGATGAACTGTCCAGTATGATGCTTCACAAGAACCTTCGTCTATTCGTACCCTACTCAATTAGCAGTGATATCTAAATAGAGGGGACAAACATACCTAACTTGAGGAGAGGTCGAAGTTGTGCCATTTTTATACCTATGCGAAGTTAGCAATTCAGCCCCCAGTGCTCTCATACGTTGATAATCTACGGCTAGAGATACTTACCGAGTTTGTTTGTGGCATTGTTTTTTTTCTTTATGGAAGGAGTGCGGATGAGGGTTGTTGGATGCTTGAGGTTTAACAAGTGGACGCACCAGTGCCAAGGGGTTGTAACCGAAAGAAACAAACCACCTGATTAAGCCGCTGCCTAGCTACAGCATAATATTGCACTCTCTTTCTTGCCCTGCATAACTTTATCTCTTGGACTGCTGAAACGGTGCAAATTTTTATGCCACATCTCTCAATGCCTGAGACAAAGTACCCTCTCAGTATTCTTCAGTGATGACGTGTGTAAGTAAGATCATACCGCTAATATTAGCTATGATTTGGGGTTCGCGCGCCTACGAATATGTAGTAATTAACAAAAACCCCTCATTAGCCTGTGTCTCAGGCCCTGAAGGATGGCTTAAAAATTTCCCCCGTTTCAGCAGTCCGAGAGATAATACATTACCAGTATTCGTTTTCGCAGAACTTGAGAGTTCGGAAATCACACTTTCTCTTGGCAAAGATGCTAAGAGATTGCGCACTCTAGGGATCTGACCCTCGCTTATCTCCTGCATTGTTCGGGCTGCAGAGGAGAGCCATTATGTGGGGCTCCACGTTGCCGCTGGCCTAGTGCTATTGGGCAAAAAGATCTCGGGCCAACTGCAGAAAGAGCAGACCATTCTTTAATCTATCCCTATCTTTGAAGACTGCTTGTCTATTAAACTGGGTCTCCTGAGGTCACTAGCTACCCTTGATATTATCAGTGGACAAAATTAACCGTGGACCAACGATCGACCTCAACGCAACTCTCCTTATCACTCCACGCTTTCAACACCACCGAAAGTACTTTCTCTAACTCAAATATCAACAGCTACTCTGTATTCTGCCCCTTACTTACGTTTTTGATATTTTTTCCCGGTTTTAACAATCGCGGGGTTGGTGGGGGAGTGTTGTTGTCATGGCTGAAGTTTTTCCCTTTCTGTTGATCTGCGGTTAATTTTGTGCACAGACAATACTACTGAGTGCCCATTGGCTTACTGGGATCCCAAGGCGCTGTGCCGGTTTGTGGTGACACTTCTAAAATGGACTGCGACCTAATTGAACTGTGTAACATCAAATTTCAGAGGCTCTTTTGGATGCATGCAATAGACCCTTGCAATAGTCGTGGCGCTGGTGTTGACTTAGCAGGAAATGATTGCATAGTGTTCTTAACACCAGGAGCCGTATCTTCCTTTTCAACTCGTAGTGAATTCAATAAGACCCCCCGATATCGCCACCGCTCCCTCTAGTATTGCAGTGGCATATCTACAACCGACACTTCGGACAAACTATCCCGGACTGCACAACATATCCACACTCGATTGGCACTGGTGATGTCAACGCAATAACGTATCGGGTAGTCATAGCAGCACTTCCGACGGGAGCAAAGTCATAACGGATAAGGACCAGGGTTTTACCAGTATTGATGCTCTGTATGAATCCCTCCCTAAGCATTTACCGGAGCTTCTCGGGTCCAGTTGGCATAAAGTTAGAAGAATTGTGGGATTGCCCTCCGCATCTAAACCCTCCCCTCCTATCTCGGTAGATATCCGTGAGATCCCGGAGCGCCCTCTACCCGATCTGTCTTCCCTACCCCAAAACTCCTCTCAGCCTACCCCATGGGTTTTCACTTCACGGCCGAAACTCCTTCCTGATACTCTACTCCCCCTCGCAATGGCGATTCGCTCTTTTATAGTTTTTTCCTCTTTAATCTTTCTCACCGTCTCCAGTCCCTCCTTACCAACCATGTTTTTTACTCTCGTATTATCATAGCTAAATACATCATTACTTTATTACCCATACGGAGTGGACTTAGACAAGAGTTTTGCTAATCTAGATTGGATGTGTTGGAAGAGCAGGAATGGAAATTAGTGCAGTGAGTCCTGTGGCAGTCTGTAGCCCAAAATGTATACTTTGCCCTTCCTATTCACTTTTATTGTCAATATTTTCTCTGTCTCTCTTTTGTAATCACAATGCTGCTCTGTCTCCTTTTATTAGACTACTCGCTTATTCTACACTGTAATAACTTGTAGAATCACGCACTAGAAGCTCAACTAATTCATCAACCTGAGATATTATTTTCCTTTCCTACCACCTATACCTAGCAATAACCAGGAATCCCTTACGAGCTGGGCAGAATGGAAGAGCCAAAGGTGAAATAAAAAAAGAAGAGAGCAAAAGGGGAATTAGTAGATATCGCTGACTTGACTGAAAATCTGAAGGAAAGCTTTTGGATCTCCACTCAGCTCAGAGGGTCTCGGTAGCTTACGCCAGGGATACCCTCAACCGAGTGAGAAATCTTATTCTACTCGGGAAGGGAGTTAAAAATTAGAAAACTGTTTTTGCTGATTCTATGCAATTCTCTATCGGGAAAAGGATTGTGTTTTCCGGTTATTAATGACCTCCTCGGGTAGAGAATTCTGATTACGGTACAAGCTGTATCAAACTCTACAAAGCTCACCGAAGTCGATATTGATGGTATAATAATCTTGGTAACAGAGGGCTGCATTAGGAGAATGAAGGAGCACAGGGAGCAAGAAGCGCACGTGGTATGGAGGAGCACCGAAGCGCGGACGCGCGTGAGCACGCCATGACATGAACGGATGTACAGGGCTATACATGTAGAAGTTTTCACTATTTAAGCAGCCTTTACCTAGTAACTTCAAACGGGCAAGCACGCACACCTCGATGGTATCTCCTCTAGTCTGCACGATCGTACCACCTCCATCAAATTCTAATCGGAAAGAGTAGATGTTAGAACGGAAGGGGGGGGGGAAGGAAATAAAAAAACGGAGGCACAAAAAACGACGATACTCGGGAACAAGATTTTCCTTTCTTAAAATATGTAGGATGTAAACAAAGAACCTAATACACATAAAGTAAGGAAACAAGAGTAATGGTCAAAACTAGATTAATACTCGATAAAAGGAAGTCGTGATAGAACTCAAAAGACACCTACTTTCCTCGTACGAAGCCCACTACCATAGTATCAGATGAAACGAAATATGAGCGGGGTAGGCGCGAGGAATAAGTGTGGGATAAATAAGAGATGAGAGAGAAAAAGTTATCAAGCACCAGAAGGGGCGGGGATTGTGTAAGTACTATAATATGTTGTTCGGGAAAGTAAAAATGGAGCTAATATGATATAAAGGGAGGATAAATGGATGGCTAGGATGCGAAGGAGTGATATAGGAAAGACAGACAAAAGGAGAGTAGGGAGGGGGAGGCGGGAGTGGGGTTTAGAACTGTGATAGTGTAGTAGGGCGGATGAGAGGGTTGCCTGGAGGGGGTTTTTCCGGGAACGTCAGGACCTCCGGAGCCTTTTGGGAGGGTGCTGAGATGACTGAGAGGGATCAGCTGGTAAGGGGCTTATTGAGCTATCACCACCCACCGACTGAGGAACAGAGCCATGATTTTCCAGTTACCGCTTTACAACTCCTGTATGTTGCTTCTCGGAAGTCTGTGTAAGTGCTGTTTGGCCGGGATCGTCAGTCATCACGATGTCCGGGCCAACGTTGGACTGGTTTGGGAGCATTTCCGCTACACTAGGGTGCCTATGCTCAATAGCTGGCGAGAAAAATGTTTGAGAGCTGAGATCCCCAGTGCCGGGAGTGACACCCTCCCGCTCCAAAAGCATATTCACGATGCCCCTATGTCGATTCCTAGTAGCCAAGTTTAAAGGTGTTCGACCATCTTGATCGGGAAAGTTGGGAGTGACATCCTCCCGTGCCAAGAGCATCCCAACAATGTACCCATGTCCATTGCAAGCTGCCCATAAGAGAGGGGTTCGGCCGGTTTTATCCCGAGTGTTAGGTGTGACACCTTCCCGTTCCAAAAGCATCCTCGCAATGTCCCCATGTCCGTTTCCGGCTGCCCACAAGAGAGGTGTTTGACCGTCTTTATCCGCAGTGTTGGGTTTGATATCATCCCGTCCCAAAAGCAACTTCACGGCACCAGCACGCCCGTTCCCAGCTGCCCACAAGAGAGGTGTTTGACCGTCTTTATCTGCAGTGTTAGGAGTGACATCTCCCCGTCTCAAAAGCATCTTTACAATGTCCTCATGTCCATTCCCAGCTGCCCACAAGAGTGGTGTTCGGCCGTCTTTATCCGTAGTGTCGGGGGTGACATCATCCCGTTCCAAAAGCGCCTTCACGGCGTCCCCGTGCCCGTTTATAACAGCCCACGGGAGCGGCGTGCGACCGTCTTTATCTCTAGAGTTAGGAATGACACCCCCCCACCCCAATAGCATCTTCATAACGCCCGCATGCCCAAACTCAGCTGCCCACGAGAGAGGTGTTCGGCCGTCTTTATCTCTAGTGTCGGGAGTGACATCTCCTTGTTCTAGAAGCACCTTCACAATGCCCTCATGCCCTTTCCCAGCTGCCCAGAAAAGAGGTGTTCGACCGTCACTATCCACAGTGTCGGGGTAGACATCTTCCCGTTCCAAAAGCATCCTCACGATGCCCTCATGTCGGTTTACGACCGCCCACACAAACGGCGTTCGGGCCTCTTTATCTCTTGTGTCAGGAGTGACATCTTCCCGTTCTAAAAGCATCTGCGTAACGCCCTCATGCCCGAACTCAGCTGCCCACGAGAGAGGTGTTCGACAATCTTTATCCGTAGCGTCAGGAGTGGCATCCTCTCGTTCTAAAAGCATCTTCACGACATTTTCATTCCCGCCCCCAGCTGCCCACGAGAGAGGTGTTCGGCCATCTTTATCCGTAGTGTTGGGAGAGACATCCTCACGTTCTAGTAGCTTATTCACAGTGTCCTCATGCCCATTTACTGCTGCCCACGCAAGAGGAGTTCTAGCTTTTTTATCAGTTGTGTCAGGAGTGACATCCCCTCGTTCTAAAAGTATCCCCACGACGTCCTCATACCCATTTTCAGCTGCCCACGAGAGAGGTGTTCGGCCCTCTCTATCTGCAGTGTCAGGGGTGACATCCTCCCGTTCTAAAAGCATCTTCACGACGTCCTCACTCCCACCACCAGCTGCCCATGAAAGAGGTGTTCGACCGTCTTTATCCGCAGTGTTGGGAGAGACATCCTCCCGTCCCAAAAGCACTTCTATGGCATCCTCATACCCACCTTCAGCTGCCCAAGAGAGAGGTGTTCTACCGTATTTATCCGCAGTATCGGGGGTGACTCCGTCTCGCCGCAAAAGAATCTTCATGGCATCCTCATACCCATTTTCCGCTGCCCACGAGAGAGGCGTTCGACCGTCGTGGTCAGCAGTGTTGGGGATGACATCCCCCCGTTCCAAAAGCATTTCTACGACGTCCTCATATCCATTTTCAGCTGCCCACGAGAGAGGTGTTCGTCCGGCTTTATCCATAATGTCGGGAGTGACATGCCCCTGTTCTAGAAGCACTCTCACGATGCCCGTATGCCCTTTCCCCGTGGCCCAGAAAAGAGGTGTTCGACCGTCACTATCCGCAGTGTCGGGGGAGACATCTTCCCGTTCCAAAAGCATTTTCACGATGCCTTCATGTCGGTTTATAATTGCCCAAAGGAGTGGCGTTCGTCCGTCTTTATCAGTGACGTCGGGAGTGACATCCTCACGTTCTAGTAGCTTATTCACAGCGTCCTCATGCCCATTTACAACTGCCCACCAGAGAGGTGTTCGACCGCTTTTAGTGGCAGCATTGGGAGTGACATCTTCCCTTTCTAAAAGCATTTTTACCACATTCCCATGCCCATTTCCCGCCGCCCATGAGAGAGGTGTTCGACCGGTTTTATCGACAGCGTTAGGAGTGACACCTTCCCTTCCCAAAAGCATCTTGACCAGGGCCCCATGTCCTTTCTTAGCAGCCCACAGGATTGCAGTATTACCTGCCACGTCAGCTGCGTCAAGATCCCATTCCTTCATCTCTAATAACGCAAGTGCTACCTCCACGATCCCAAGATATGCAGCGCCGTGAAGCCCAGTAAACCCTGTTGTGTTGCTCCGATAAAGAATTCTGTCCCAATTATCACGGCTACGGGATAAGAGTATTTCACAGGATACATGCTTATCGAATCCGTCGAGAAGTCTTAGTGCGAGTGTGTTCACACTTTCCGTGATTTCCTTTCGGGCATGTGTTCCCCAGTAAAAAGAGGCGTATTCGAGCAACGGCGTAGCTAGCGGGGACCAGCCAAGGATAGGTGAAAGGTCCCTGATGTGCTGAAAATTGAGGTATGTTAAACAAACCTCGGCAATCATTGAGTGAGCGCTGTGAAACAAGTCGCTATTGTTGGATAGATACTGTTGGAGAGTGTAGTGAACAAGGCGGACAGTGTCCGGGGAGGCTTCAGCTGTTACAAGCCCCAAAGAACATCCCAGTACTGTTTCTATCGCAGGAACATTTTGAGAATCCAAGTCTGTGGACCCGACTTCTACCCCCAGGGCATGGCATAACTCGTGGGCATTTAAGGGTCGCTCCGAATGTGATAGCCACATTAGCACCTCCATGCCGAGCTTCGACTTACTTCCCTTCTGCGCCTTTATTCGTGCCAGAGTTGCTGAGTAGGCATCCCGAAGGCCATTCCCTCGGATCATCTGGTCAAGCTTTTTCTTTCTCTGGCTGATTGTAATCTCCTCCAGGACTGCGTCAATGTTAAGGGAGACAAGAAGAAATCTATATTTTATTGTTAGTGAAGCCCTAATTAAGCCTGGATTGGCTAGAGCGCTTGTTTCTACCTACATTTGGGAAATCTTTCTCGGAATTACTCTCATAATCTCGGCCCTCAAATCGTCGTCCATTGCGCCTGGTGTTGTATCTCTGTCCAACCTCGTCTCCAGATATCTCTCAATATCCCCAATGGTAGGAGTGATGGGTATCATGATCGCCTCGGTGAAATATCTCTTAATCTCGGCCCGAATGTGAGGCCTCCCACTAAGAAACACCCGCGTGGTCGGCGAAGCCTGAACAATGTCTTGCAGTGACTCAAGGAGCTCTCGTCGGTTGTTCGGAATACACTCGTCTAAAGCATCTATACAGATGAACACTTCCGGCAGCGATGCGATGGTCGTCTTCAGTATTTCCACCAAGTCTGGAAGCCGCACAGCCCGTCCTCCAAACCCTCTTTTACCCTCGCGAAAAGTGTGCCGAACGGGCCCCGGGATTTCATCTTGCTCCAAAAGCTGCTTGAGGATTGCGCCCAACATGTTCGTCGTGGACTGCTCTTCCTGGGCAAGGTAATCGCAATATAGGCCTGCGACGGTGACATCTCTATTGCGGACTTGATCGCATAACCAGTCAATAACTAAGGAGCTAATATTGCTGGCCGTTAGTGATATGTACTTGTTCGAGAGAGCTGTTTCACCGACCTGATATGTGTCTTCCCCACGCCTGGATGGCCATAGCAGAATAAAACAGCTTGCCTCGGTATGCCTCGGTTGCTACTCCACTCCCGAAACTCACTCCTTTCCAGAAGGGAACCCCCCACACCATTCACCCTCCTGCTTTGCACCCATTGATGTCTGTGCCGAGGCTCTAGTGATGAGAGCCACTGCTTAATCTGGTTGTCTTCGTCGTCTGCCTTGCTCGTGGTGATAGTCTTGTTGGTCACCGTGATAGCCTTGTTGTAGCTATTCGTTACGTTCCCACAGTCGACATTACCGGAACCAAACAATTGCATATGTGTTATTTTTTCCATTATGTGTTTTGTGAATCCCTTGTTTCTCTATGGATGCGGTTCGGCGACATTCAGGCGGCAAAACGAGTTTATGAACTTTCCAGTGCTTGCGGGAGGATGAGTGATTTAGCCTATTTTTTCCGTAGCGCTATAGAAATATTGTTACCTATAGAACACTAGTAGAAAGAAGGCAGCTAGAGAATGCTTAAACTTACAGGAGGCATGGTGGATTGTAAGGGGGCAATGTATCTCGCGCCTGTGTGATACTACTCGTAATTTCTGACCCTTGTGAACACGGCCGCTATTGCACACCCCCAGGTCCTGAAGATCTGGCCGATCCTTTGTCTATATTCAATAGCAGCTGTGCTTACCAATGCCAGAAAATTACTAGTATATTGTGCCTAAATAACTGCTATCCCATACTCGAGTACCACCCAGAACCAAGAAAAACAACCGAATTTTGGCCGTCTGCAATGGTGGTCCTTTGTAGATGTGCTTCGACATTACTGGTCTGTTAATATCAGCACTGCATATGTGTTTTAAGCTAGAGGTAGTAACTCCAATCATCACCTTGTTTACAAACACCAGCATCTCGATTGCCCTAAAGATCACCCCCCCCGCCAGTCTGACCGCTACAAATTGAGAGATCAATTAGCATCAAGGAGCGATAGCCTTTGCATGTGTGCTTCTAAGGCTGAACTTAGCATACTTCCTATTAAACAAGCCCACGATTTGTGCGGTACTCGTAATTTTCTGACGTTTGTAAAACCACTGCTATTGCATGCCTCCAAAATCCTGAGGCTCTGGCCGATTTTCCGCCTATAAGTTATGCAACAGCAGTCGTTTTTACAAACCTCAGAAAATTACGAGTGCTCTACGAATAAATTTTTTTAACTCAACCCTCCCGCTTTCCCCATATTCAGGATCAAACCATCTTAATTCCTGTAGCCTTTCCTCTAATACAACATCGTAAGAACAGGAATAATTGGACCTGGTGTTGACGCGTCTAGAATTCCCCCCTTTGGATTTGGGGGAAAAAACATAGAGAAAAAATTGGCTTTCAACCCTCCATCGAGACGGATAAAGAGGAAAAAAAACGACCGACCTTACTGGAAGAGGCAACTCCAACGTCATAAGGTATAATTATTCCAGTTTTTGAGGTGTTTAGTTCAAGCCGGTGAGGCGGCAACTCGTCAGGATTATGAAGGCACACTACCTGCTCGAGTAAGTTAGAAGCCAACGGAGTAGTCGACGTTTTCTCCCTCTCCCGCCCTCCCCTATCTATGCCGTCTATGGGGAAATCCCGCACGTAACGGACTAGTCTGGGCTCCCACTAGGGGAAATCTCAATTCATAAAGTTTTAAACCTTTAGGAGGGCCGAAACTTTGTTTTCCCTAGGCTTTTTTTGATGCAGGTAATTATGAAAAGTTTACGAGTAGTCCTCCTTCTAACCGTCATCTAGGATTTGGAAGATCTTAGTTCCCCGCACTACGGCATATTACAAGCGAGCTTTAGTATTCTAATATTCTAACCCGGGAGGAATATAATGTGGCGAGTAATTTCCGGGCCCTTTCTTACCCAGAAGACATCACCCACAAACTATCTTTATTTTTTTTGTATTTACTAGCCTTCCGGGTTCTGATATACTCGGACAATTCCATTCGTCCCCCGACACCCGCGCTCCCTCGGACCCTATACCGTACTCGAAGCAGGGATAAAGTCCGTGAACGCTGGGGTAGTGATCGGCAACAAGCTCGATAACTACTCGAGTAAACATTCGAGCTTAGCCAGTTAGCACCTTAGAAAATCAAATTTGACCAATGATCGTCACATAATATTTATATACCACTGCATGCGCATAGCCTAGAAACCTCATACTACCCCTCCAGAATCCTGTTCACGGATTAACCTTGGTATCCGCGCAATTAAAGGATATTGTGAACACAACCACTATTGCATGACGGGGAAGTCTCGGGGGGGGAACCAAATTTATTGGCGGCACGCAATTGCAGTCGCGTTTACAAACGCCGTTCGATTAACAATACCGCACTACTCGAGCAGAGCGCCGTAAAACTCGTGAGGTATGCGCAGGGATAATGGGTTTTTGAGGCGCGCACTGCGGAACAAAAAGCAACCTCATACCGTAAAATTTCAAGAGTAACGAAAACGCCCGGGCTGGTCTTGCAGCGAAACCAAACCCTTCGATTGGCGGAGAACTTGCGAACGAGGACGGATAACCTAAGCAAGCACCTTTAGACGGCCTCTTGGGCCATTCAAAGCACTGAAAACTGCTGCACGTCTAGCCTGGGCGTGTTTGTTATTCCTAGGATTTTACGGTAGTGTATTCTGGAGACTAAGCCGCACTAGACAGACTCGGGAAATATACGAGCACTCGCTGAGGACTACCAACACTGGTTTCCTCCCAAACAGGGGCGTGCGATCCGCATCGGAATTTAATGATAGAGCTGCTACCGCAACCCAACGCCATACCTTCTTACCCATCGGGAGCGGCCCCCTAAAGCGCGGCAACCCTAGAAAGGCTGAGCGTGTCGGGGGGGGTCATTAAAAACCAGAAAATTATTTCTGCTAATCCAATACAATTCTCTATAGACAAGGCCATGTTCTCCGGTTTTTATCGACCCCCGAGTAGGCTGGGGGAGAGAAGGGTTTACATACGAAGGTGCAGCACCTAAGTTTTGAATATTTTACTAGTAGGGGGTGTTACGCTAGCAGTGGCCAAGGCAGCAAATTGGGTATAAGGACAGCGAATTGGGTATAGTGGTAACCCAATTCACCTCCTCACCCCTGTTAGTCGAACATCCCCTGCTAGTAAAATATTCAAAACTTAGGCGCTATACCTTCGTATAAAACATCTGAATGAGCAACTCGACTGCAGTGCAACAGCCAAGGCTTATGAGATCAAATATTCAGGTTCAAGGTCCCTCCTAGTGTGCTCCTACCATCAACAAATCAGATATTTTTTTATTTTTGTCCTTACAGCTAATATCGCAGCACAGCTAAATTCGTTTTCTCCTCTAATTCGGTTTCCTGGTTACGAAAGGCGTGTATCAAACATACCAGCCAGTACGGAGCCAGTGATAATCTGCCGTGAATGTGTCGTGTTTTTATTTTGATACTTACTCATACAACTAGTATGATACCAACCTTCTTAGTCCGAAAACTGAATTTTGAGAGGAAACGGGTGTCCGAGCGCGGCGATAATGCCCCCGGCGGCAATCAGGTATCCCTAGCATGCAGGGCGGAATGGGGCGATGAAAATATATAAAGTAAGAGAGCAAAAGCGAAATTGAGAGATATCTCTAGCTTAATTGAGAATGAAAAATAATTTCCTACTAGATTTCGAATCTCAGTAGTGCCCGGATATAAGTGTTATCGGCCTAAAGATCTTAGACCAGTTACAAAAGGAACGGACGGTTTCCCACTTCACTAAGGTCCCGAGGAGCCTACGCTGTATATGCTGCGCTGTATATTAAGTGGGGCCGAATTTGGCATCATATGTCATTCACTACTCGAGCACTCGTAATATGCATTTAATGAAGACTCGCTTGAGGTAAGCGGTGATTCGAGTTAGTTGGTTATCTTGATAGCTTACCCCCGAGAACACTATTAACTGGATAAGAAATCAATTATTCTAGAATATTCTAGTTAATGTACAAGTCGTATGAAAATCTGTAAAGCCTACCAAAGTGAACTCCAATCAGAAAAGGCCGATGTCAAAAAGACAAACAGGGGAAGGAAATAAACACAAAAAACAACCATACTCTGGAAGAAGATTTTTCTTTTCCCCTGCCAAAGTGTGAGGAATATAGACAACGAACCAAATGGATGCGATGTAAGGGAACAAGATTAGTGTGATTGACATTAAATTAATATCTAATAACCAGAAATTGCTAAAGTGTAAAGAGGTCACGTATTATTTGACTCGTGGTAAAGCCCGTTACTATAAGATATCAGATATAGCGAAATGAGGACGGAAATGGGCATTATGAAGAAGAGGGGGCGAGGGAAAGAAATGCAGAAATCAAGATTATGAATGATCGAGCAAAAAACAAATTGCATAAGTACTATAATTTGTGGTTGTTAAAGTAAGAGTAGGAAATATGATGTATCAAGATTGGTAGGTAGATAGCTAGAAACTGAAGGAGTAATGTACAAAAGACGTAAGAAGAGCTAGCAGAGGTGAATCGCTAATGAAGTTTAGGAGTGCGATAGCTTGATACTGCAAGTTAGGGTTATTAGATGAGGATTTATCGTGGATGGTAAAATGTCCGGATCTTTTTGGAAGGACGCTCAGATGACGCGGAGTGCTCGGCTAGGGAAGGGTTGTTTAGGCTATTGTTGTTGTTAGAAGGAGGAAAAGAACCTTGGTTATCCAATGGCCGCTTTGGAGCCCTAGCATGCTGGTTCCCAGAGATCTGTATTTGTGCTGTTTGGCCGGTAAGGCTTATCATGTCCGGGCTAGCGTTACACTGACTTCGAAGCATTTCCGCCACTTTAATGTGCCGACGTTCCTTAGCCCACCAGAGAGGGGTTCGGCCGTTGTTGTCAACAGTGCCGGGAGCAGCATCTTCCCTTTCCAGAAGCATCTTGACAATATGCTCATGCCCATCTCCAGCTGCCCACGAGAGAGGCGTTCGACCGTCTTCATCCGCAGTGTCGGGAGTAACATACCCTTGTTCTAATAGCATCTCTACAATTCCCTCACGCCCCATCCCAGCTGCCCACGAGAGAGGTGTCCGATCGTGTTCGTCCGCCATGTCGGGAGTCACATCATCCTGTTTCAGAAGTATCTCGACAATATCCTCATACCCATTTCCAGCTGCCCACGAGAGAGGTGTTCGACCGTCTTCATCCGCAGTGTCGGGAGTTACATCGCCCCATTCCAGAAGGGACTCCACAATACCCTCACGCCCATTTCCAGCTGCCCACGAGAGAGGTGTTCGACCGGTTTTATCAGTGGTATTAGGAGTGACATCATCCCTTTCCAAAAGCATCACGACAATATCCTCATACCCATTTCCAGCTGCCCACGAGAGTGCCGTTCGACCGGCTTTGTCCACAGTGTCGGGAGTAACATGCTCCCGTTCCAGAAGCATCTCCACCATTGCCCCATGCCCTTTTCTAGCAGCCCACGAGATTGCCGTATTACCCCCCACGTCGGTCGCGTCGAGATCCCATTCCCCCATCTCTAACAAAGCAAGTGCAGTGTTCACGATCCCAAAATATGCAGTGCCGTGGAGCCCTGTAAACCCCTTAGGGTTACTCCGGCAAAGCTCTCTGCCCCAATTTTCCAGGCTGCTGGATAAGAGTACCCCAGAGGATACATGCTCATCGAATCCACCGAGAAGTCTTAGAGCGAGTGTGCTCACTGTCTCCGGGATTTCTCTCTTGATATGAGTTCCCCAGAAACAAGAGGTGTATCCAAGCAATGGTGTTTCTAGCCGAGGCCAACCGAGGTAAGGTGAGAGGTCCCCGATGCACGGAAGGTGGAGGTATCTCAAACAAACTTGCGCAATCCTCAAGTGAGGGCAGTAAAACAGATCGGTACTATTGGATAGATACTCTTGAAGAGTGTAGTGGATAAGACGGACAGTGCGTGAGGATGCTTCAACTATTACAAGCCCTAAAAAGCATGCTAGCACTGTTTCTATCGCTGGAACGTTCCCAGGATTTAGGTCTGTAGAGTCCATTTCTACTCCCAGTGCATGGCATAACTCGCGTACACTTAAAGGTCGCTCGGAATGTGACAGCCACATTAGCACCTCCATGCCGAGTCTCGACCTGCTTTCCCCTTGCCCCCTTATTCGTGCTAGGGTTGCCGAGTACGCATCCCGAAGACCATTTCCTTGGATCATCTGGTCAAGCTTTCTCTCTCTCTCCCAGATAGTAACCCCCTCTAGGACAGCGTCAATGTTAAGAGAAACGAGGAGAAATCTATATTCTGTTAGTGGAGATTTAAACAGGTGTAGATCAATTAAAGTGGTATTTTCTGCTCACATTTGCGAAATTTTTCTTGGAATCACTCTCATAATCTTGGCCCTCAAGTTGCCGTTCATTGCTTTCGGTGTGGTATCTCCGGCTAATTTCATCTTCAGGTAACTCTTAATATCCCCCATGGTAGGAATCACAGATATCATGGCCGCCTCGGTGAAATATCTCTTAATCTCGTCCCGAATGTGAGGTCTCCCAGTAAGGAACACCCGCGCGGTCGGCGAAGCCCGTACAATCTCTTGTAGTGACTCAAGGAGCTCTCGTCGGTTCTTTGGAAGACATTCATCCAAACCATCAATACAAATGAACACTTCCGGAAGCGATGCGATGGTCGTCTTCAGTATTTCCACCAGGTCTGAAAGTTGTATAGCCCTTCTGCCGAACACCCCTTCTTCCTTACGAAAAGCCTGTCGCACGAGCCCTGACATCATATCTCTCTTTAGAAGCTGCTTGAGGATTGCTCCCAACATGTTCGCCGCAGACTGCTGCTCCTGGGCAAGGTAATCGCAGTACAGGCCAGAAACAGCAATGTCTCTATGACCTGACTGATCGCACAACCAGTCAATAACTAAGGAGCTAGTATCGCTGGCTGTCAGCGACATCCACTTGCTCAAGAGGGCTCTCTTACTTACTTGATATATGTCTTCCCCACCCCTGGGTGACCGTAGCAAAATATAACTGCTTGCTTCGGCATCTCTTGGCTACCACTCCACTCCCGAAATTTGTCCCTTTCCAGAAGCCAGTCTCCGACACCTTTCACTCGCTTGGTTCGCACACTTTGATGTGTGTGCTCAGGCTGTAGTGGTGAGAGCCACTTCTTAATCTGATTGTCCTCGTCGTCTGTGTGGTTCAGATTTATAGAAATGACATTGTTGTAGCTATCCTTTACGTTCCCACAGCGGGCGTTACCCGAACCAAACGATTGCATATTTGTTATTCGTTCGATATTGCGTGCTGTGGATGTTCCGTTCCGCTGTGGATGCGGCTCCGCGATAGCTCTGGGGACAAAAGGGTTTATGAGCTCTCTCGTGCTCGAGAAACGAAGCGTGGCTTTGCTCGCTTCTTCGGAAGTTCAGCCCAATCATTTCTACGCCAAGGAAACACGGGTAGAAGAGAGGTAACCAGAGAGAGGCCAAGCCCACCAGAAGCCTCATATATCATAAGGCAACACTGCACCTTGAGCCTCTGTGTGATACGGTATTGTGCTTCTATAAGTGCATACTGCATCTGAGTTTTAAGACAGAAGAAGTAACTCCAACCGTCACTTCGTCTACACACCAGTACCGGTATTTTGGTAGTCCGGAAGAACACTGTCGGCAAGCCTGGGGACACCATGATAACGATAGAGAGGCCAGTTAGCATCAAGCAACGAGAGTATTCGAGTAGGGTTTGCATGCGTGTTTTCAAGGCTGAAATTCGCATACATCCTCTAGGACAACCCCACAGTGTGACACGAATGAAAACTTTTATCAACCCTCCTGTTTTCCCCCGATCCTAGCTGGCAGAAGCCAGGCCGTATCTCAAAGATGAGATTTGATTGATTCCCCAGATTCAGGATTGAAATTTTGCGATTACGATACAGTATTAGATAATTCGGCAACAGTACAGTGAAGCTAAAGCGAACTAAAGAAGAGCACAAAGAACGCCAACACCCCACAGTTTAAACATGGCCTACTCGACCGGGGGGTGGGTCAGACACAAAAGTGGATTGGTTTGTCTGAATTTCCAAATCCTCAATAAAGAATTCGACAAAATAAAACCTACGAATCAAAAATAGGAAAATTTAAAATCATGCGCTCCCAGAAATGCCTCTTGCCCTTGCGAACCTCCTCTTCTTAGTTTTGTGCGTCGATTGAGATTTCCAGATTTCTATTTGTTTGGTGAATTTTGGCTGATCCACATCCCGGCCCAATATGTTATCTCCTAGTCGGTCGAGGGGGTGAGAAGATCGGTCTCATGCGTGGGGTTGACTAAATTAGCGATATACTCGCGCAGGGATGAAGGAATCGGAAAAAGCTACACTTCAAAGCAGGGAACCAGAGGATTATCGATCGGGTTGCGAAACATCCTAAACTTAGGTTGTTGCACAAAGCGGTTGGATATGCCATCGAGAACCCACCTTAACTACTAGTTCAGCAAATGGTCAAGTTTAGACTACGGTACAATACCGGTATTGTAGAGTACAAGTACCGGTATTTTCTTCCTCAAACCATCATCCGGCTTTCTGATGTCTACTAAGTCCCATTTTTTCCATAGTGCTTTCCTCTCAACTTGAACCCCCCGACAATCTTGCTCATCTTTTTTTCTGATTTTTCATTCATGCGCGAGTATGGATAGGCTTGAGTTCTGACGGTTAGCCTTAGTCTAGGTGAAATAATGAATTACATGCCAGATGTTTTTGATGTCTGTTGGCATACTAGCAGCCAGTATTAGAACCCGGGATAGGCGCCTGCATGAGACCAATTTTTCCACCCTCTCCACCGACCAGGAGATGTAACAGCCTCGTAGCTGGCACGTACGTGCGTGTCATAGGTAAGTGAACAACACCTCATTGGATTAAAACCATTATTTCGTTTAGGCCGCTAAGGCTACTACAGCCTATAGGCTTATGAACACATCCTGATTGGAAGCCAACGGAGTAGCCAACGTTTTCCCCCTCCCTCACCCCCTCCTATTCATATCACTCAAAGGGGAATCTCACACGCAATGAGCTTACCTAGACCACTGGTAGGCCAGATCTCTATTAGCAGAGTTTTAAACACTTAGGATAGGTCGAACTCTTGCTCTTCCTGGATTCTTTTTGATAATTCTGAAACGCTTGGGTTCCTTGGTACTTGTCCTCAGGATCTTGAAAAGACCTTGCGGTGAGTGCGATACCAAAAAGCTTTAGTATCTCAGTGCTGGAGCCTGGGCGGAATATGTTGTGGTGTGTAATTGGTGGATCCTTCTTGACCCGAAATGACAGCTCCCACAAACCATCTCCCTCATCCGTTACTCGAAAGGGGTGTATTTCGCTAGTTAACCATGAATACTTGTTTCATAACTTCCTACCAGACCCTTTAAAATCCGGGAATTCTGGCTAAGCCTAGCCTCTGTATTTAATTTGGCTTGACTTGGGGCAGGTGGAAATTCATGTTAGCTATTCTTGGTAATTACATCAGGAATACCCTCAGCCGGGTGGGGAATCGGTTGCTTTGCAGTATTCCAACTACGGTACAAGCCATAGCAAAATCTACAAAGCTCAAAGTCAATTCTAAGCGGAAAGGATTGAAAACAAAAATGAATAGGTACGAGAAACCACAACAGTGACAACACTTAGAACAATATATTTCCTTTCTCTCTCTCGAAAACACGAAAAATGTAGACAACCAGAGAGACGTGCTATGAAACAAATAAAATAATAAACACTAAAATGGCATCGGATAAACGGAAATTGCTATTTCACGACAAGGTCCCCTACTTCGCCCGTACAAAGCTCATTCTCACGCAAGTATCAGATACAACGAAATGGGAGCGGGAAAGTGCGCTATCAAGAGAGGAAGAGGGAAAGAAGAAAAACAAAGCTACTAGGCAGCGGGCAGGAATCAACTACGTATGACGACCATACCCCACAGTTCTTGAAGTAGAAAGAGGAGGTAATACCATGTACTAGGGTTGGTAGGTAGATTGCTAGAATCCGGAGTAATACGCAGAGGCTGAAGGGAAGGAGGGCTACGATAGAAGGTGCGAATTCGAGGGTGAAGCTTAGTAGTGCGATCGTGTGGTACGGAGAGAGAGGGTTCGCTAGGAGAAGCTTTGTGGGGAATGTCAAGATCTGCGGGTTTTTTTGGAAGAGCGCTCAGAGGGATCAGAGGGTTTGGCTCGGAAAGGATTCATTGAGACATTGCCATCCCCCGACCGAGGAACAGAACTCCGATCTCGGAACCGCCGCTTTAAAACTCGGCCCTGCTGCTTACCGGAAGCCCGTGCAAGTGATGTTTGGACAGGGAGGCCTGTCATCACAATGTCCTGGCTAACGCTACACTTTTCTAAGAGCATTTCTACTACTCTCATGTGTCCACGTTCAGCAGCTGACGAAAGAGCTGTTTGACCGCCTTGATCCGCTAGGTCGGGAGTGACATCCTCCCGTTGCAAAAGCACCTCCACGACGCCCTCACACCCATTTCCAGCAGCCCACGAGAGAGGTGTTCGACCGTATGTATCCGCAAGGTCAGGAGTGACATTATCCCGTGTCAGAAGCATCTTCACAATGTCACTATGCCCATTTCCAGCTGCCCGCGAGAGAGGTGTTCGTCCCTCTTTATCCGCAGTGTCGGGGACGACATCTAGCCGGTCTAAAAGCATCTTCACGGCGTCCTCATTTTCATTTTCAGCTGCCCACAAGAGAGGTGTTCGACCGTATGTATCGGCAAGGTCCGGAGTGACATCCTCCCTTGCCAAAAGCATCCTGATGGCATCGTCGTTCCCATTTTCAGCTGCCCAGGAGAGAGGTGTTCGGCCTTCCTTATCTGCAGTGTTGGGAGTGACACCCTCCCCATCCAAAAGCATTTTCACGATGCCCTTATGCCCATTTATGACTGCCCACAAGAGGGGTGTTTGGCCGTCTTTATCCGCAGTGTCGAGAGTGACATCCTTCTGTTCTAAGAGCGCCTTCACGATGCCCTCATGCCCAAACTCAGCTGCCCACGAAAGAGGCGTTTGGCCATCTTTATCCGCAGTGTCAGGGGTGACATCACCACGTTTCAAAAGCATCCTCACGACATCATCATGCCCATTTTCAGCTGCCCACGAGAGAGGTGTTCGGCCCTCTTTATCCGCAACGTCGGGAGTGACATCCTCCCGTTCCAAAAGCGTCTTAACAATGTCCGAACACCCATTTCCAGCTGCCCACGAAAGAGGTGTCCGACCATCTTTATCCGCAGTGTCGGGAGTGAAATCCCCCCTTTCCAAAAACATCTTCACAACGTCCTCATAGTTATTTCTAGCTGCCCACGAGAGAAGCGTTCGACCGTCTTCATCCGCAGTGTTGGGAGCAACATCTTCCCGTTCCAAAAGCCGCCTCGCGATGTCCACACGCCCAAACTCAGCTGCCTGCGAGATAGGTGCTCGAGCATTTTTATCCGCAGCGTCAGGATCAAGATCCTCTCGTTCTAACAGCACCTTTACGGTATCTTCATGCCCAAACTCTGCTGCCCACGAGAGAGGTGTTTGACCCCCCCCACCTGCGGTACCGGGAGCGACACCATCCCGCTCTAAAAGCATCTTGAAGATTCCGCCACACTCACCCTCAGCCGCCCACAAGAGAGGTGTTCGATTGCCATTATCCGCAGTGTTGGGGGTCAGGCCCCCCCGCTCCACAATCATCTTCACGATATCCCTAGATCCATTTCTAGCCGCCCACGAAAGAGGTGTTTGGTGGCATTTATCCGCAGCGTTGGGAGTGACATCCTCCCGTTCTAGCAGCATCTTCACAATGTCTTTATGCCCATTTCCAGCTGCCCACGAGAGGGGTGTTCGACCGTCTTTATCAGCAGTGTTGGGAGTGACATCCTCTTGTGCTAAAAGAATCTTCACGATTTCCCCATGCCCTTTTCTAGCCGCCCACAAAATTGCCGTATTACCCCCCACATCAGTTGCGTCGAGGTCCCATTTTTTCATTTCTAGTAAGCCAACTGCTGTCTCCACCATCCCAAGATATGCAGCGCTGTGGAGCCCTGTAAACCCAGTAGAGTTACTCCGACCAAGCCCCCGGTCCCAATTATCATGGCTGCGGGACAAGAGTATCTCAGAGGATATATGCTTATCGAATCCATCGAGAAGTCTCAGTGCGAGTGTGTTCACACTTTCCGTGACTTCCCTCCTGGCGTGTGTTCCCCAGTAACATGAGGCATATTCAAGCAACGGTGTTGGTGGCATGGACCAAGGAAGGGCATGCGAAAGGTTCCTGATGCGCTGGGAGTTGAGGTATTTTAAACAGGCCTCTGCAATCACCGCGTGAGGGCTGTGAAACAGAGCGGTATTATCGGATAGATACTCTTGAAGGGTGTAGTGGATAAGACGGACAGTGTAGGTGGACTCCTCAACTATTACAAGCCCCAAGGAGCATCCGAGTAGCGTTTCTATTGCAGGAATGTTTCGAGAATTAAGGTCTGTCAACCCGATTTCTGTCCCCAGAGCATAGCATAACTCCCCAACGTTTAATGGTCGCTCAGAATGTGACAGCCACATTAGCACCTCCATGCCGAATCTCGACCTGCTCCCCCCCTGCCCCTTTATTCGCGCTAGGGTTGTCGAGTAGGCATCCCGAAGACCATTTCCTTGGATTATCTCGTGAAGCTTCTTCTTTCTCCGCCTGATCGTAACCTCCTCTAGGACCGCGTCGATATTTAGGGAAACAAGAAGAAACCTATATTCTCTTGTTAGCGGATATCCAACCAGGCGTGGATTAGTTGAAATGCTAGCCTCTGCTCACGTTTGGGAAAATTTCTCTGGAACTACTCTCATAATCTCGGCCCTCAAATTACCGTCCATCGCCCTGGGTATATCATCTCTATCTAGCCTCCTCTACAGATATCTCTTAATATCCCCCATGATAGGAATTACAGATATCATGGTCGCCTCGGCGAAATACCTCTTAATCTCGTCCCGAATGTGAGGTCTCCCAGAAAGGAACACCTTGATGGTCGGTGAAGCCCGTACAATGTCTTTCAGGGACTCAAGAAGCTCTCGTCGGTTCTTAGGAAGACATTCATCTAAGCCATCGATGCAGATGAATACTTGCGGCAGAGATGCGATCGTCGCCTTCAGCATTTCCACTAATTCAAAAAGTTGCACAGCCCGTCCGCCAAATCCCCTTTTCTCCTTCCGAAAAACCTGCCTCACTAGCTCCACAATTCCATCTCTCTCCAGAAGCTGCTTAAGAATTGCACCCAACATGTTCACCGAGGACTGCTCTTCTTGGGCTAGGTAATCACAGTACAGGGCAGCGACAGCGATATCTCGATTATGAACTTGATCGCACAACCAGTCAATAACTAAGGAGCTAATATTTCTAGCCGTCAGTGACATCCACTTGTTTTAGAGAACCCTTACTGACCTGATATGTGTCTTCCCCACACCTGGATGGCCATAGCAGAATAAAACAGCCTGTTTCGGTACCACTTGGCCACCACTCCACTGCCGAAACTCGCTCCTTTCCAGAAGCCAACCCCCCACACCACTCACCCGGTCGGCTTGCACACTTTGATGTCTGTGCCAAGGCTCTAGCGGCGAGAGCCACTGCTTAATCTGGTTATCTTCGTCGTCTGTTTTGTTCACCCAGATCGTCTTGTTGAAGTTACTGTAGTTATTCGTTACGTCCCCAGGGTCGACATCACCGGAACCGAACGATTGCATATTTTTTAATCGTTCCATGGTGCGCTTTGTGGATGCTTCGTTTCGCCGTGTATGCGGTTCTGTGATAATTCAGGGTGCTAAGTGGGTTTATGCGATTTCTAAGGGGTAGGGGAAGAGGGGGTGATTTGGCTGGTTTCTTTCGGTAGTGTTGTCTAACCATTTTTTTGCCCGGTCATCCCTATGCTAAGGAAGCGCAAGCTCGATACCGATACTGGGTATGGGTTTTCTGCCGGAAGAAGTAAACACAGCCGTCGTCTCGCCTCGATCTGTCGACCTGTGCTCTCCGATAATGGCCTTAAAGATGAGCTGCCGCCTCGCTGACCACTGAAAGATATCGTAGAAACTTGAATAATTGAACCGTGTGCTATGTCGTCGGACTTTCCTTTCCTAGTAAGGTTAAGAAAAAAAGAAAAAAATTCTGTCTCAGCAGGGGGAAGGGGGCTGTGTTTTTGCTGTGCTTCCCGCCCCCATTCCAGGGAATGGAATTTCGGACTTCGTAGCACACGGTTCAATTATTCAAGTTTTTACGGGCAGAGACCACCCAGCATGAAGCAAGGATAACATCTGCATGCATGTTTGCAAAGGTGAAAATTAATTAGCATATCTTCCGATCAGACAACCTTGCTCTTTGTGTAGCACGAATAAAAAAATTTCCTCTGCCCTCCCAATTTCCCCCATTCACTCCGCGAATGCCACGATTACGGCAGCCTGCCGCTGGCACGGCACCTACCGGTAGGTTGTAAAGGGTGCGATAAGTGAACAACAACCCATTGGGTTAGCGCCAGTGCCTAGGTTCAAGCTGCCAAGGCTACAGCGAAACAGGTTTAACTTCCCGTATTATTTACCGGCATGAGCACAGGCCAGTAAGTGAGAAGTCAGCGACACCGTCCCCCCAACCCCAGACCATTCATTCTCCTTCTGGTACAGTACATAGCCATGGCCCTCGAGTTGGGGGGTTTTTTTTTATCTAATTGTGTTACTCAAGCACTTGTACTGTACGGTACTTGTACTAGGGTGTGAGCATAAGTCTGTCGAAGTGTGGCTCATTGGTTGAAATTACTATGTGTGTAACCGCTTTTTTGTTTTTTTTCTGTAGCTGAAAGGCCAATCTACGCTAATTTTTGGTGAGAGAAAAAAGTCTGTCGAACTCTTGCCAAGTGGCTGGTGGGAATACCGTCCTTTGAGTGGCCGAGAGGCAACCCGGCCAACCAGAGGGGTTTGACAGACTTACCCTTGATACCCGGTACTGTACGAGTAGTGCTCAGAATAGCGCAAAATCGGTACTACTTAGCATGGCTATGATGGAGAAGAGATTGTCCGTGTGCGGAGGTACAGGGCACAAGTTTTGTCGGTTACACAGGGGTTGAAGGTGGCAGACCTCGCTTGTGGAACCTACAAAACTTCTGCCCTGTACCTCCGTAGATTTGGTCCCGTGTGCTCAAATAGGCTAGTGTTCAACATTTTAAATGGGCTGAATGTCTTAGTAGTTTACATATTGTAACGAACACGACCAAGCTTAGTCAAGGCCAAATCTGCTGCTGTGAGTGGTCGGCTTCACATGGCCGCAGCGACTGTGGCGTGAAATCGTCCCAAATCGTCTCAAAGAGCGCTTGCAAGCCAATAAGAGGGAGAAAACGGGTAAACCTTTTGAATACCATGCACTTAGCGTGAAACCCTTCCGGATACCATTGACCGAGAAATGTGCCATCGAAAAAGTGAAACCTTTGCTAAGAATTATTTCACCTTTAACTCCTCATAAAATGGCGAAGAAAAATTCAAAAAATAAGCTGAAAATAGGAAAAATAACCTTAATTAATGGTTAGATTTTTAATTTTTCTTACAGTCAGAAAGAACTTCTGTGGGTGAATCTATCCTCACTGAAAGGTAGTGTGTTTTGGGTAGTAATTTATGCCAAGAAAACCAATAAAATCACTAAAAACCTCACCCTAGGTCTCAGCTTATTGTTAAAAATTGTGGAAAAAATAGGAAAATATCTAGAGGCTTTGGGTTATTTTCTTTGAATTTTTTGAATTTTTTCAAAAATTATTTGGGTTATTTAAAAATTAAAGAAGCTGCTAACACTCTAGGAATGGTTTGTTTTTGTTGCAATGTGAAACCTTTTGGATGGTATGTCTCGGCCAAGAATGGTATTGTAAAGGTACCCCCCCCGTTTTCCATGGTAATTGAAAGGCTTCCTCCTTTGCCCCCCCAGTCTGTTTCAATAAAGTCTCCGGAGGGGGGAGGAACGTGGAGGGGCGAGAGTGCCAAGCACTACTGGGCAGATTCAGGCAGAAGATCGGGTTACTAGACCTGATGTGGAAAATGATCGACGGAAAAGTACTGCCAATGAGTTTGGGTTCTCCGGCGTTCTTTTGGTGGTTATGGCAATTTCGAAAGACAGGCTCGATGAACGGATTCCAGAAAGTGATAAAGCTCAAAGAAATAAGTGATCAAACTTGATTATTTCTGGGGTGCGGTGGTGATAGTTTTTCTCTGGTCCGCTTTTCCTCTTAAGTATACAAATTTGTTCTATGCTAAGCTAGTTAAGTGACGGTATGAAACATTCACGATAGTTTGCATGCTGCTGCGTAGTTTTCCCCATGGCCATCCACGTGACTGACAGTACCCCCTTCATTAGCAGGTTCTCGACAGGAAGAATATAATTGGTTAGTCACTACTTGGCACTCGTACCCTCCAGGCTCCTCCCCCTACTGGGACCTTACTTTACCCCTGTCGCGAGTGTACTCGAGGACGGCCAGCACTTCCGGTGGGCTGTCACGAATTGCATAGCATATCCGTACCAATCATCACCCATAATTTCAACTGCAATAACGTAACGAATAGTAACGACAATATCGTTGGTGTGAACGAAGTCATAGCGGACGAGAACTTAGGAATTATGCGGCGGCTCTCGCCTGTTGACTTCCGGAGGAGGCATTAGGATATGCGTACCGACTGGCTTGGTGGTGTGGAAAATTGGCTTTTAGAGACAAACTGGTTTCGGGGGTGGAGGAGTAAGTTAGTGGAGGTGGAGCAGATAAAACTGTCTTATTTTGCTACAGGGGTCCGGGAGGGGGGCATGTACATCTAGAGTAGGTGTCTAGTTTATCTGGACGAAGTAGGAATTATTGCCAATAGTTAGTAATATTAGTTCAGTTCTGTACTCTCGTTGGTGGTGGAAGTCGCAGTAGAACGTTGCGATTGGAATGCCTTCCTCGAAAGGTTCATCGCTATCGATTACTAACGCCGACGCCATGTGAGCCAACCTGAAAGAGTTGGTGGTCGGAGGAGAGGTGTTGGAGCGCATGCAAACGGCTTTTTAAAGGTGAAAAGGAGGTCGGCGGCTAAGCTCAGCGACTTCCGAGTATGGTGCTGGTACTGAAGCGCGCTGTTGCCGCACTCCCACGGCCCTTTAGCTGTATCCATGCCTTGGATGAGTGCCTGCCTAAGCATCAGCCTGAAGGTCATCCTTCGGGAGCCATGGAGGACGCGGATGTTTCTCATTGGGGCCTCAGGTTGGGGCCATCCTGTCGATTTGCCCTTTCACCACTGAAACCCTTCCCCCGGATACCCGACACCTCTTGGAATAAAGATTGGTTCCTTCGTGAGTATTTCCTCTTCAATTTCTCCCCTCTAGTTTCCCCCGCTATCAGTAATAGCCGGTTCCCCTCCTATTTCGCTGTCGCTCATAGTCGGTAAAAGCAAGTGTGACGGAAAAGCAAGTGTGACGCGCCGGTTTTTGTTTTTTAGGAAAAAA
>Ga0307507_10003722_pt1 | contig 28726 bp, 31 predicted proteins | sample 7_EM_MG_FD_207223 | JGI IMG/M metagenome (GOLD analysis project Ga0307507, IMG submission 207223) | Populus trichocarpa ectomycorrhiza microbial communities from riparian zone in the Pacific Northwest, United States - 7_EM | ecosystem: Host-associated > Plants > Roots > Unclassified | place... | reverse complement strand
ATGAATTGTGATAGAAAATACCTATATTTGGACTGTCAATGTCTAATATAGAGTATTACACTACTCAGACTGAGAATCTTCTCAAGGAATAGTATATTATTTACTTAAGCACCATATTTTACAAACCTCCATACCCCTGGTCAGGGGTAAGGGTTTTTGGAGGGTCTGAATATCCGTACCCTTACTCCTACCCCTCATACCCTTGACTGAAACCCCTGGGGTTTTACAAACCCCTGCTCATCACTATCTACACTTTATAAAAAGGTAATAAAATGAAAAAATACATGGCCATTTTACCATGGATCTCATCACTGTTCCACCATCAGCATTGATGATGTGTTAGTCAACAAAATCCGGTCTTCGTATGTTACTGACACCTGGTGCCAAAAACTCCTATCAGCCTCTTGGGGAATGCCAAATCTTCAGGTCCGCAATGGTCTTTGGTACCTTGATGACCACCTGATTGTTCCCGCTGGATGTGAGGTGCATCAAGAACTTTTTTGTATTGCCCATGATACTCTTGGACACTACAGGCTCAGAAAGACCTATGTACGACCTCATTTGGCACTCATACTTCTGGCCTAATATGCGTAAGGATCTGGAGGAGGGTACATCCCCTCCTGCACAGACTGCCAACAAAACAAGAGTTCCACATGCAAATCTGCAGGACCCTTACACCTCTTACCCGTTCCTGATGGTCGATGTCAATCAGTCACCATGGATTTCATCAGGCCCCTACCTGAGGACAATGGTTTCAACTCTATCCTGACCATTTCTGACCAGTTAAATTCTGACTATTGCTTCATCCCTACTTGCACCGATGTTTCTGCAAAACAACTGGCCCTCATCTTCTTTGACAAATGGTACTGCGAGAATGGCCTTCCCTTTGAACTCATCACCAATCAAGACAAACTTTTTATCTCGCGCTTCTGGTGTTATTTCTCTCTTCTAACAGGAATCAACCACAAATGTTCAACTGCCTATCACCCTCAAACTGATGGGGCAAGCGAAAGAACAAACAAGACCTTAATTCAATTTTTTTTCATTTCCATATCGAACACAATCAAAAAGATTGGGTGGCGGCACTACCTCGTATCCGTTTCAAGCTTATGTGCACCATAAATAAATCAACTGGTTACTCCCCCTTCATGCTTCGCCACGGGCATAACCCTGTCATACTGTCTCCCTTAGACTCATTGTGAGAACATATCACCCAAGATGAGATTGATGCTTGTGTGCTGCTTACCTATCTACACAAATCCCTGAATGACACCAAGGACAATTTATGTATTACTGGCAAAAATATCACAGGCATTTGAGGCTAACAAAACACATTCCACCGAACCCTTTGCTTACTCAGTCGGTGACAAGGTTTTGCTCAGCACCTTACATCAGCGTTGAGAATATGTGTCTCCAAATGGAAAGCGAGCAGCCAAATTCATTGCTTGTTATGACGGACCATACCCTGTTATTGACACACACCCTGCAGCTTCAACTGTCACCCTTGATCTAGTGGATTCTTCAGCCATTCTCCCCACATTCCACAACAACCTTGTCAAACCCTTTCTTCCTAACGACGATGTCACATACCCTCATCGTGCTATTGATGAGACGCAGGATTTTTTCGTGGAAACTGTTGTCAACCATCATGTAAGAGGACGCAGTTACCAATTCCTTGTCAAATTTCAAGAATACCCTGATTACTATGACAGATGGCTTTCTGGTAAAGATCTTGAAGGAGACTCTGCACTGGCAGATTATCTTTCCTTACATCCTAACCTTTTTTAACAATCTTACCCACATCACTCTTTTCGAACGCCAGGGAGGGTGTAAGGATGGTCCTTACCGATCTACCTCATGTGATGCATCCACTATAAGTATATATAGTAGTTAGTAGGACATTCTCTCTTCCCTTCCTTCTCCCATCTCCTCTCTGCATTAGCTAGCTTCCAAATACCACCATTTGGTCCAGCTCTTTCGTGTGAGTAAGATTTAGTGTTTTCCCCTCTTCTGTAAAGAGGGGTTTTCCAATGATCTTGCCATCATCTCCTTCAATCACCTTGAGAAAATAGAAGGGGTGGTCCTCATCCGTCTGTGATATCGCCCAGGAACTGTATTCTCCCCAATTCTCTCTGTTGTCATTAGGAATCATCGGGAAGATCACCTTCTCTAAAGTGTGAATTGCTGCCTTCACAAGTGCATTTCTCCAGTATGCAAGGCCATCATCAATCTATGAGGGAGTACCAAGGTTGAATTTGAGAATCAATCACATACCAGTTTATTCACAACAATGCCAAGGCCAGATTGAAGGTCAAGCGCTGGTGTAGTCGGGTACACAGTCTGCCAAACCTTCTTCAGTGCATCTTCGTAGGCAACTCCCAAGGTGCTGTGGATCCGAAAAGAACACAAAGTCGCAGAACAAATCCATCATCAAAATTCTTGGTGTAAGGAGATGGGAGATGAGCTTGCCGAATATCTTCTTTCTTCTTTGGAACGGTGAGGTCAGGTGTTGTGAAGTTGAGGACTGAGGTGGTGGGAACAATTTTGACAGTTGCATGAACCTACAATGATAACGTTAGGATCAACGAAGAAACGTTTCAACACAACATCAACATGTTTCTTCCTGCACCTTTGTTTCCTTCTCCTTTGAAGCCCCACCAAAGTATACCACCTTTCCTTTCAGAGCCTGGCGCTCGTAATATTCTTCCTCTGCATCACTACTAATCCCTCCCAATTCCTCATTGTCTGACTCTGGACGTGTGGGAGGAAGGCTTGAAGTGGATACAGACATAGCAGAGCCTGCAGAGTGAGAGCGACCATGCTCATATTCATGAACCGGTATGTCTATCACCTCAACAGTCTCATTCTCACCCACTGGCTCATCTGTGGATCTTTCCTTCCAGTCGGCAGCAAGGCCTTGCACCACCCTCTTCTGTTTCTTATGACCACATCTGGGTACCTGACAGACAATGTCAGACTTAGAAACCTGAAAGTGAGCTCATGATGCCTACCCTTCGCTTACAGATGCCTTCCATTTCTGGGCAGTGTCTGCTGCTGGTGTCTGCCATTGTGCACCAGCTTCTTGAATGGCCAAACGAAGGGCACCAGATCCTTTCTTCTTGGTCAATTCCTTGGGTTTGCTTCCCCTGTCTTCCTCCAATGAGGGGTCAAGCATTTGTTCATCTGGGTCTTCTTCCTCTGAGTCCTCTTCATTTTCTGACCCATTTTCTGCAGGTTTGTATTCATTGCTACCGAGGGGCTTTCTTGCTATACCGAAAAGTATGTTTCTATATCTTTTGATGTTTTATAGACCCACTTATGCCACGCTGTTAGCAACACACGAACATGCTGACAATGCTGACTTCTGGAAATTCCGGCACCAGCTATTTCACTCATCTCTCGAACACATCCTCTCGTCATTACGGCCACACATGACCACACCCCATGTTACTCAATGCGGAGATGGTCACTTGCACTGTGTCATTTATGGTCTAGGACTCTACATTGCAGACTATCCTGAGCAGGCCCTTCTGGCTTGCATTGTTCATGGTTGGTGCCCAAAGTGCGTTGCTATTGTTCTCAACTTTCGTCACTCATTAGTTATCATTTCAGATGCACAAATCCACCAGATGATCTTGACAAACCAGATTCAACACCCTGTGCTCACACCCATACCAACATGCTTGTAAATTCTGGTGCTGTCAGTTTGACGGAATTATGAGATGACTATGGGATAGTTGGTGATCTTATTGTAAGTTACTCCCATGTGTTTCATATTGGGATAAGCAAACACCTATACGAGCCTTGCAGTCCTTGCAGGACTCTTCCCTCCTAGATGCCTGAGGGGGTTCTTTCCTTTCTTAGTATGTACTGTACGATATCGGCACCTTCGCGTGCATCTTTTCTTTGCTTGACTCTTCTCTGTCTCAATGCTTTGCAGTCATCTCTATAGTAGTCTTGGACGTGTCGATCGCAAGCCCTTCTGGCTCCTTATGATTCTGTAATTCCTACATACAGTAGGATATTTCTCATCTACATTGTAAAATCTTATATACCAAATAAACGGGACTCGATGTCCTTAGTTTTCCCTCTAATAGGTTATGGGCCCCATGTAAACTCTGCTTGTCATCTATCTGCTTCACTTTGAACCTACGAATGACTTATGATGTCCTTGATCACCACCACTGCTCTCTCTGACGTGCTTCCTTCGTCTGTCCCTAAGCTCAATGCCTCCAGGTCCAACTGGGCCATCTTCGTCTTCCATTTTGAAGACGCTGTCGAGGCTAAAGAATTCTGTCATTTTAATGGGACGGTAAGTAGGCCGACGGCTACTGACCCTGATGCGCTGACTGCTATGGAGACGGCCACTATTGCCCAATGGGATAAGGACGAACGATTGGCGAAATCGCTGCTCATGCAGAAACTCTCTGATTCGATGGTTGTAATGGTTCATGGGAAGGTGACAGTTAGGGAAAGGTGAGAGGTCGTGGTGAAGGAATTCTCAAAGAAGAGTGCTTACGCACAAGCGGACATGCGGGCCAAGTTCATGGCCATGAGGTGTCTGGATAAGGGAAATCCGAGGGAATTCCTAGAGGGGTTGAGAGTGCAGAAGGAAGAATTAGCTCAGGCAGGAGTAGTGGTCGATGAAAAGGATTACTTCTCCATCATCATATCTTCCCTTCCGTATATCCTTTCCAACTTCGTGTTGAGCCAACTTGCAGTGGCTCAGTATTTTTCCGACCAAAAGATATCCCCTGACGACCTGCTTTCAATGCTCTTGAAAGAATCTGACCGTCAACGGGTGCAATTTCAGTGTCAACGGACTTCTGTGAAGGGCAAGGATGAAGGCAACAAGGTCGGCTGACCACTCTTTCAAAGTCGAAGAATGGGAAGGGGAACAGAAGCAAACATTGCCACGCCGATGTTACATGCTGGAACTGCAAAGAGAAGGGCCATATCAGTTGCCACTGCAAGAAGCCAAAAAAATCCAAGATGAAGGACAATTTGGGAAAGCAGGGCGGCAACAGGAAGGCCAGTGGTTCAGGTTCTGGGAGTGCCAATGTGGCCAAAAAGGTAGTTGAAGAGGAAGGAGCATGGGTGGCAGAGGAGGAGGTGGATTGGTTTGATAAGGTGGCAGAGGCAATGAGTGATGAGGGTAGGAAGGATGCCATGGTCGAGGATCTTGGAGACACGTCTGATGAGGCCTTCTTTGTTGCCAAAACTGTCAAATCGAATGGAACTGCAGAGCTCTACAACTCTGGGTGCACCAATCACATCTCCCTATACCATGACGAGTTCAAAAACTTCAAACAGACCTCTCCTCGATCCTTCAAGGCTGCAAACAAACAGTCGTTCAGCACAATCAGCAAGGGGGATTTGGTCATCAACGTACCAAACGATGACACTTTCACGAAACTGCGACTCACAGACGTGCAGTACTCCCCCAACGTTGCTTACACATTGGTGTCAATTGGAAGGCTAGACGAAGAGGGCTTTACAGCCCTATTTGGCCATGGCAAATGCGTCCTTCGAGGACCGGATGGTGAGAAGATTGGGGAGGTGCAGAGGACGGGGAAGAAAGCCTATAAGGTTGAGCATGAGAATGGAATGGCAAGTGCGGCTGAGGAAACCCTCACACTTGAACAACTCCACCATCGCATGGGACATGCATCGATCCAGGTCATTCGAGACCTCATCAAAAGTGGCATGGTCACTGGGATTCGTCTTGAGTACACTCCAACCAGCACCCCCTTTTTTTGCAAGGCCTGCATCTATGGCAAAGCGACTTGCAAATCAGTACCAAAAATTTGCGAAGGCGAACGTGCAACCGTCTTTGATGAGGAAATCCATTCGGATCTGTGGGGAAAGTCGTCAGTCGAATCCAAAGGAGGAAAAAATTATATGGACACTTACATCGATGACAAAACACATCTAACCCACCTGTATTTCCTCCGAACAAAGGACGAGCAGCCTGATGCATACAAGAGATATGAAGCCTGGATGGAAAATCACATGGAGGTCAGGATAAAAGTTCTCAACTCAGATTGAGGAAGAGAATACCTTGGCAGAGATTTCATTGCCTATTTAAAATCCAGGGGAACCATCCTAAAGTTGAGTGTTCACGACACACACCAGGAGTCCAGTGTTGTGGAGCGTCGCAACAGGAGTCAGGACCATTGTCAAACAAGTACTCACGATGTACCTGCCCATGTGGAAGAGTACGCATTTGCCGCAGTCACAGGAGACTCTGAGACTCTAGAACCCTGAACCCTTGTTGAAGCCAAGAGAGGCGGAGACTGGCCGTTGTGGAAGAAGGCGATACATGAGGAACTGGCGACGTTGAAAGTGGCAGGGACATGGGAGTTGGTGGAAAGGCCAGAAGGGGTGAATGTGGTGGGATCAAAGTGGGTTTTCAGGGTGAAAAAGGATGCAGCCAGAATAATTGTCCGTTATAAGGCGAGGTTGGTAGCGCAAGGTTTCTCACAAATTCCAGGGGTCAATTACTTCGACACATTTGCACCAGTTGCTCAGCTCGCATCCATTCAGACCATTCTTGCATTTGCAGCATCAGAAGACCTAGAAACCAGTCAGATCGATATCAAGGGTGCATACCTGAATGGAGAACTTGCCTCAGACAAGGTGATTTACATGCGCCAACTGCCAGGATACGCTGAAGGACTTTTTGTCTGCAAACTCCGCAAAACTCTTTATGGCCTCAAACAGTTGGATCGCCGTTGGTACCAGAAGTTGGTGGACATCATGACCAGGATGAAGTTCAAGAGAAGTGAGGTGGACCAGGCAGTATTTTATCAAAGGAACAAAGAGACGGGAACCCTCATCATTGTCCCTGTACACATCGACAATTGTTCTATTGTTGTGACATCACAGCCCCTGATTGATCAATTCAAGATCAAGATCAAGAAGCATGTGGAGATAACCGACTTGGGTGCTCTTCACTGGATCCTGGAAATTGAGGTTCAACATGTTTGCGAAGAGAAAAAACTACTACTCTCCCAATGTTCTTACATCAACTCTATCCTCCGGCGCTATGGGCTTGACGACCTCAAGCCCATTTCCACTCCAATGGATCTGAACGTTCGACTCATGAGCACCCAATCCCCAACTGCCACAGACGACATCACAAAAATGCGTGATGTGCCTTACCATGAGGCAATCAGTTCCCTCATGTACGCTTTACTCGGAACTCAACCAGACATATTGTTTGCAGTCCAAACTCTCTCACGTTTTGTGATTAATCTGGGATCAGCTCATTGGAAGGCAGTCAAAAGGGTCTTTCGTTATTTGAAAGGGACAAGGGAGCTTTGGCTCTCATACGGAGGAGGTGGAAAGAAGATGGAAGGATATGCAGATGCGGATGGGAGTATAATGGAGGATAGGAAAGCAATTTCAGGATACACGTTTATCACCAACAGCAGTGCGGTTTCTTGGAGCACGAAGAAACAGGAGATCATCTCCTTATTGACAACTGAAAGCAAATATGTGGCAGCTATCTATGCAGCAAAAGAAGCTTTGTGGCTACGTTCCCTTATTTCTCAACTTTTTGGAACCACTTTGCCTGTGACCACTCTCTTTTCCAACAATCAATCAGCAATCGCGCTCACGAAGAAGCACCAGTACCATGCTCACACCAAACACATAGACATATGCTATCATTTTATCCGATGGATCATTGAAGAGGGGAAGATTCACTTAATCTACTGCCCTACCAATGAAATGGTGGCCGACACACTTACGAAGGCTCTCCCCTCTGTGAAAGTGAAGCATTTTGCTACAGCCCTGGGGCTTGTAACGGTTTGAGGAGGAGTATTGGGATAAGCAAACGCCTATATGAGCCTTGCAGTCCTTGCAGGACTCTTTCCTCCTAGATGCCTGAGGGGGTTCTTTCCTTTCTTAGTATGTACTGTACGATATCAGCACCTTCGCATGCATCTTTTCTTTGCTTGACTCTTCTCTGTCTCAATGCTTTGCAGTCACCTCTCTAGTAGTCTTGGACATGTCGATCGCAAGCCCTTCTGGCTCCTTATGATTCTGTAATTCCTACATACAGTAGGATATTTCTCATCTACATTGTAAAACCTTATATACCAAATAAACGGAACTTGACGTCCTTAGTTTTCCCTCTAATATTTCACTCTCAGTCACTTACTACTTGCTTAGCCCTTTACTATGTCATTTCCTTGTGCTGATATCCATGAGCTTCTTGCTCCGGATCTTCTTCATCAAATCATCAAAGACACCTTCAAAAACCACATCGTGGATTGGATAACAAAATATATCAAAGACAAGTACCCAAAGGCAACAGCTGATAAAATCATGGCTGACATCAACCACTGGTACATTTTCCATTTCTGCTAGCTCAATTTGACAATCTGACAATTTTAGGATATCCATCGTTCCATCCTTTCCTGGCCTTCGGCACTTTCATGAAGGTCATGGCTTCAAGCAATGGACCAGCGACAATTCCAAAGGGTTGATGAAGGTATCTTCTTCCTGTTTCCAATGTCCGTTTCACTCACCAAGGAGGTTCTAGGTATATCTACCTACTATTGCTGGACATGTTCCAAAAGACATGGTTAAGGCAGTTGCTGCCCTCATTGACTTTTGTTATTTAGTTCAGCGAAATGCCATCAACAAGACAACACTCACCAAAATTACCAATGCCATCAAACGATTTCATGAACATTGTGAAATCTTTCATGAAGTTGACATCCGACCAGATGGCTTCTCACTCCCTTGCGGCCTTGCCAACATTCACTTGTTCATTATTCCTATCTCATCATGCAATTTGGTGCACTCAATGGCCTCTGCTTATCTATTACTGAGTCCAAGCACATCAAAGCCATGAAACGCCCTTATCATCGATCCAGCCATAACAAATCCCTAGGTCAGATGCTTGTCACCAACCAGCACATTGACAAATTGGCAGCTGCGCGGGTCAACTTCTCAGAATGTGGGATGCTTGATGGCTCAAACCTGACTGGCACCCTGCTTGAAGTCACTCTCTCACGTTTCTCAGACAATCCAATCCCATCCCTCCCCAATCCAATTTCAACACTCATTCCAGGCCCACTGCAGGCTGCTGTCCTTCAAGATGATGATCTTAACGATCTTGGTGCTCTTGATGATGTAGTTGAAGAACCTGAGTCTCTCTCAAGAGATTACATTATCCAAAACTCATGGTATGTTTGTCACCATATGCAAAGTGAACCATGACTTACAATACTAATGTATTTTAGTTCATAAACTCCCTCGAAATATCTATGCGCTTGCATGTGCAGTAAAGCAAGCACAGCTCCCTCTTCTCACTTGCTGCTTCCTCTATTCCCAGCTTAACCCCAACTCCAACATCCCAGCATCCCAAATTCCCACTGAACAATTACCGCAAATTCTAGACCGTGTCTATCTCCACAATTCCGCATGAGCTGTTTTCTATGCGCCAAGTGACTTGTCTGGTTTGGGAGGGCTTAGACACGAGCACATCTGCTCAACTCACACATGGTATGGAGGACCAGCTCGCCATGATTGTGTTTTCATCAGAAATACAGATGCACCAGATGCACCAGGTATGCAAGGTCTACTTGTTGCTTGTGTTCTTCTTTTCTTTTCTTTTCTTTTCTCTATGATGACATGCGCTATCCATGTGCACTTGTCCACTGGTTCTCCCTTGTTGCCAGTTGGGGATGACCCCTGTGATGAAACAGACTTATGGATGGTTAAACCTGATTTTCGTTGTCAGAAACCACTTCTTGAAGTCATACATTTAGATACTATTCTATGTGGTGCCCATCTAGTCAGTGTTTCTGGGTCAGGTTTCCTTCTGCTTGATCGTACCCTCACTTTCTCAAAATCTCTTGATGTGTTTTCCACATTCTATGTAAATAAATATGTTGATCACCATGCACATGAAATAGCATTTTAATAGTATATGTATTCTGTGTTGTGCCAAAGACCTGAAAGCTATAAAGTGCCTGTAAAGTGCTTTCAAAGAGTTGGGTAAAGTGATGTCAAAGGAAAAGCAATGTAGAGCTCAAGTTCACGGGGCTGACATTTTACTGATGTGGGAGCAAAACAAACTTGCATTCACAGCCATTACCGGTCAATAAATCTATGGTAAATCCAGTCGGTTCACCGTACATATCAAAATCAAAACAATCTAAAGTGTCTACACAAAAAGTATCCAATTCCAGCTGTAAGCCCTCCAAGATGACCCATATTGTCTGTTTTTCCGGCCTGTAAGCATCAGATCATAATGTAATTTTTTTTTGAAGCACGAGAAGAACCAACCTTTCTATACATAGTTGAATAGAAATCATATACAAAAAGGCCTCCTACAGCTAACCATGCTGGAATGGGAATAATCCCATACAGTTGAAAGGTCATTTTGGGTGCCACACATGCAAGTAATGAAACAACAGAGTAAATTGCACCTTTCAATAACAGTCAGAAAAAGAACAAATATAATCCTAAGTCTTACCACTAGCACCATGAGATGAGTAATTGCCCTTGTCAGTCCAGCGTGCATAGAAAATACTGGTAAAAGATGCAAAGATCCCTCCTAGATCCATCAGAACATTGGATGTCCATCATAAATTTGTATTGTTTCACTCACCTCCCAGATAGAGAAAAATAAAGTGTCTACTACCCAGAAATTGGAGGACAGGTTCTGCCATAAAAAAGAATGTAAAACCATTCAAGAAGATGTGCGATATGTCCCTGTGGGAGAAACAGGCTGTCAAAGGTGTCCAACTGACAAAGAGCATCAATTTTGCACCAGGTGTATTCAACCAGAACGAGACTTACAATCTTCCAGAAGTAAGATTTTTCCAACTGTTCGTGAAATTTTGTTCCAACCAGATAAGAGCAAAAGGATCCCGCTGTTGTTTCTGATATTCTTAGCAATTAACAAGTTAATACAACGAGGGAACCTACAAATCTCTCTGCTGCGAGAAACCAAAAGACAAAAACTGCCGAGTTTAAGCCAATGATACCGTAAAATACTATTTTTTTAGGAATTTTGTCAAGGGAACTCAGAAACTGTCGGTTTCTTTGTGGGTGCTGGAAGGAAATTTGTCGAGAGGAAGAAAAACACCGGAATGTTCGAGGTCTGAATGAGCATGGTTGGAGAAATAACAAACTCCTATTTAAAAAATCAATTTTAAGGGAACACAGTTGCAGCAATTAACAAACTTGGCTTGTCGGAGAGAGGGCTTGTTACCAAACCAAAACCGTGAAAGGGTGCTCATGACAGTCGTGGTAAAGAATCATGATGTTTCATTGTCAATGTTGTCCCTACATCGCAGATTATTGTCGTTATCTTTGACCAACCGGAAGAGAATGAAGGAATGTTTTTGTATGACGTGTTGGAATTACTCTGATATTTTCTGCAGATCGCCGTAGAGGGTTGTTGTCACGGTGAACTGGAAGCCATCTACCACCATGTCCAGCAACTCGAGGAGCGGCATACTTACAAGGTTGATCTCCTTCTGATCTGTGGAGACTTCCAAGCAGTACGAAATTACCAAGACCTGCAATGTATGGCGGTTCCCAACAAATACAAGGTTATCCAGAACTTTCACAAGTACTACACTGGTGAGAGAAGTGCACCCATTCTTACGATCGTAATTGGGGGAAATCACGAAGCCTCAAATTACATGTCCGAATTGTGAGTGTTAGATTCCTCTTGGGATGTGGAACTCTGAACAGCGAAGGTATCATGGTGGATGGCTGGCTCCAAATATCTACTTTTTAGGGTGTGCAGGGTCTGTATTAGTGAACGGGATGCGGATTACTGGAGCATCGGGTATTTTCAATTCTCGTCACTTTTCCTTAGGTGAGCCATTGCACTTCTCCAGTCATGATGATATCTCAGCTTTGCTGATAGGGCACTACGAGAGAGTTCCGTATGATTCCGATGCCATGCGTAGTATCTACCACATCCGCGAATATAATGTTCGTAGATTATCATTGGTGAGGAGTCTTCAAGTCCTGGCCTTTTCTTGTTTCACTTTGCGACAGCTTCCGTCGACTCGGATATTTCTTTCTCATGACTGGCCTCAATCTGTCGAACGGTATGGGGATTTGGATGACCTACTACGACGAAAGACCTTTCTCAAACACGACATTGAGAATGGTACACTTGGATCGCCTCCGTTAATGGGTCTTCTTCGCACATTGCGTCCAGAATGGTGGTTTTCCGCCCATCTGCACACGCGATATCAAGCGAGTATCTTCCACGAGACGCCGCCAGTTCCAAATGCAACGGTTGCGCGAAATCCAGACGAAGTAATGATAGAAGACGACGAATTCCCAACAAATGCAGGCCATTCCGAGCTAAGCATACATAAGGAGGTTCCAATCAACGAAAAGCAAACCATGGATGCTTGCGCTGGACCTCGACATGCACAGACCACATTCCTTGCTCTTGACAAGTGCTTGCCGAAACGTCAGTTTCTTGAGGTATGTCAGCATTGCTGTTCGATCCTTATGCACTCTTATCCACCCTCAGGTAGTCGATATCGAAACTCGGCAGTGTAGGGACGATAGAAAAAGCGATAAACCATCCCTAGCTTTTGATCCAGCATGGCTTGCAATTACCCGTGCTCTCCATCCATGGTTTTCCACATCCAAACTTCAACGTCCATTCCCAGAGGAATCAGAAGCAAGAGCACTTGTCGCCGAAGAACGAGAATGGGTCGACAAGAATATCAAGACCAATCAAGATGGCGAGATCTTAGTAGCTGATCACCAGAGCTTTGCTATGACAGCACCCGGCCCAGGTCAAGAGGGTGCCAACCGGTACAGGCAACGTAAGTCCCCATCTTGGGCACAGACCACCCCAGTAATTGCCTTTCTAGCGCCATGGAATAAAAATCCTCAGACAGAGGCATTCTGTCGCATGTTAGGTATTTCAAACCTGATTGACCCCCAACGAAAATAGGGAATTCAAAACATATGTAAAATATTTCATGATTGACAAAACTTAGCATTATTGTCAGGGTAGCAATGAAAAGAATTTACTTGCAATGAACGGATGAGTGTCTTGGTTGTGGAAAGGTATAGAAAACAGCATACCGCTCACAAGGCACGAAATGAACTTTCCCAAAGTAAGAGTTGATAAAGGCTCAAAGAAAAAGTATAACAGTAGAGAGTCCCTCTTGGTAAGGGGAAGCAGGACAACGAGTGGCACACTCGTTGTCATTAAGAGATATCTGAATTTTACGACGCATCACCTCTATTAACGTCCCCATTGCCCCTATGACCTCCTTTCGTCAAACCAGCGGCTGACAAGCCCCTGGCTGCAAATCCACCAGCTCCACCGCGACCTCGCCCTCTGAATCCTCGGTACGATTGTTCACCACGCTGCTCACGGTCCATAGCTTGTTTCACTTCAGGGACTATGTCCTTAAGCGTCTGATGATGGCGTTCGTAAATCATGTAATTTGTATTTTCAGACCATACACACCTCTGCATGATTGTCCAGGCCAGCTTTCAAGGCTTCTTCATCCCCAAATTCAACGTAGACAAGCTTGGCTTTGCCGGGAAAACTGTGAGGGAAGTTCACGCGAGTGATTCCATCCTTCGCCTCACCAAAGAAGTCTCTGATCTCTGCGTCGGTAACTTGCGTTTGAGAAGTCATACGCATGAAAATAGTCCAAGGATGTCGCGGGGGTTTGCCAGACTTAGGCGTACGCGTTCCGGTGCTCCCATCCCCAGGGCTCTTCGAATCATCCGCCGAGAAGTCCTTCAAAACCTCCGGAGTCGGCCCTGATAACACAGTTGGTGGTTCTCCAGTCGCAGGGACGCCACTGGTAGGTTCAGGAGTCGCTGGGGCACTATTCTCTGCCTTATCTTTCTTAATGTCCTTCCTGTCCTTCCTTTTCGCCCTTTCTTTATCGCTTGAGGTGCCATTTACTTTATGTGCAGCCGACGAAGGACTGTCCTTCTCGATTTGACCCAAAGTTCCATTTACAGACGATGGGGTATTCAGCTTGCCACCCAGTTGAGGTGCAGACTTGTCTGGAACTGGCGTCACGACCTTCGTGGGCGGTTGACTGGCATGTGTAGGGGGCAGAGCGGACGTTGTTGAATTCGGAGTAGCCGAAACGGTAGCAGATCGACGATAGGCATAGTTAAAACCTTCAAGAGAAGATGGGTGAGAAACGATCTCAAATGTGCTCCAATTTTTTACCTTGGCTTTTGAGCTCAGCGCTTACACGGCCTTCTTTGACGTCTAACACCAGTGAACCATATGCTGCATCGCAAAGGTTCCAATTCCAACAATTCTTCCATGCAGGTTCCTCGCCAGTCGCTGCAGATCCTGGGCCCGAAGATGGCTGCGTTGTAGGAAGCCTTTCAGCTACGCTCAAGAACTTGTCAAGAAGGACGCGTTGATGTTCATCGATCACAGCATCCACCTGGCTCTTGACGCTCTCCCAAACCTTGTCGAACCCTTCCTTTCCGAGTAGCAGTTTATGCCTAAATCCCTCGAAGTCTCCCTGTATGCTGAATTCGTTGTAAGATGTGGCATAACGAAAATGAAGACCAGCGGAAATGGTCAAATCGGCTTTGCATACGAGTGCCAACTGAGCGATGATCCCTTCTCTGCCAGGGCTGGCGTGCGTGACGAGGAGACGAGTCTCTGACTGATCAAAGACGCGCTGAGCAGTGTCAACCAGTTCACCAATTTGGAGAGCGGTGGTCCACATGGTGCCCTGCCCACCAGCAATAGTGGCATTACCATCACCGTTGTCGAAAAGTTTATGTGAAACAAGGGCTCCCCCAAGGCCGAGTAAACGAAGTTTAACGCCGCCAACATCCAAACAGCGAGTGGTTGCTTCGTCGATGACGTGAAGGTTCTCGATAGAGTAGGCGCCTGATCGAATTTTTTCCAGAATTATAACATCTTCACAGGCACCCCATACAGTGTAGACGGGAACCTGGAGTTTGAGTTGTCCTGCGAGCAGTAGAGGAAATTCTGAAAGAAGTTCGATATTTACAGTGGACCTGATAATTGCAGGCGGGTTTTCCGGGGACAAGAGATGCGTTCGCTGAGCAGACGGAATAAGGGGCGAATACATTGTAAGGTGACGCAAAGTTCGGTCGCTAATCCTCTCCAAGCTATTGGCCTCTGCAACATATTCAGAGTGATTACTACACAGACGCAATGAAACCCACCAAAAAAGCCGAAATCGCCAGTATGGATTATGGCTTTGGCGTTTGCCTCACGAGCTAGGTCATTGAGGGCAGAAAGACGCCCGCGAATGTCAGCAATGCAGAGAATCCTGCCCTGGATTGTGTCCAGAACCTTTGTCTGGGTGTTGACCTGGTATGTCTGACGCGGCAGAGGAGACACTGGGGGTCGTGTTGAAGCAGAGGCAGGTCTTGAGCTTTGCAGCATGATTGCCGTGGATGAGTTGGTGGGAGAACACAATTTCAGAAAATAGACCTCGGCTTTCTCCGGCCCTCATCCTTCTCATCTGCCAACGCCTATGGCTGCTCGAGCAGCCACAGACCGCCCTCCACCGTCGGCGGCGTCCTATGTGCCATCCAGACTATCAATGCAAGATGCCCTACTAGTTTCCAGGATGCCCCTCCCGCCGAACCCAACCATTTGCTATGCACTGCTCAAGTCTGCATCAGTTGACGCCATTGAACTCGCTCGTCGATCTATCTTGTCTCGCTATGCAACTTTTCCCATTCAATCGTCTATCTTAACAAGCGTCTCCATTGGCCATGACCCACACATATTTTTGTTCAAATTGGAAAATTCATCATCATCCACCGCAGATGTCTTTCGTCATGTTAGCTTTGATGGACTGACGAGTGCGTATTGTGTATCTTCGATCGCGATATATCTCTGACTCAGACAACGACTTCATAGTCCAAGAAATGTCATCTTTTTCACCACCCAATACTTCAGCGTGAGTTCACTCACGAATTGGTTCCTCGGCTTCTCTGATTCCTAGCCAGCTTATTCCCCGATGACGACAAGCGGATCGTCATTGTTCATTTTTTCGACGCTCTCAGGTCTCGTTTGATCCAAGACATGGTTGATTCTGCATCTAAGAAAGCTTCGTTCTCCCAAAGGCATATCAAGCGATTTAAAAGCGGCTTTCTATTGAGCCAGATCTCCTCACCTTCTGGTTGGGAATATAAGGCAATCACACGGTGCGTTCTTGCTCACCGGTTATTTATAGATGACTGCTCATTAACCATCTCCAGATCGTTGGTATTTTGCCACTTGCAAATTCACTTTTCGTACTCGTCGGATGGAATTCCATCTCACATTGTTATCCATCCAATGCTTTTATCAACTCCTTTCTTGGACATCTCCCCTTCTCTCCCTTTACCTGCAGGAACACCTATCACCCTTCTTCCTTTTGGAACTCCTGCCTATTTCCTCGCCTGTTACTCAGGCCCGACAGCTGGTCTGACTAAACAATTCCATTTAGTCCTTCAGGGATTGGGCGCTGGTGAATGGGACAACTCGTCAACGTCCCTCGTTCGCTCACCAACATTTATCATTGGCTGGATTAAGGTAGAGAATAAGCAAGGGGAAGACAAGGGTCTGACAATAATATATCCAACAAAGTTATGTCTCTTATGTCTACCTGTCACTTCTCGTGCCTCCCTGGATTATATCCCAGACTTGCCTGCACCACTTCAACCATCCCCACAAGCTTCTCGATTTCATTCTTCTCCAGAGTTCGGTTTGGTTCCAACCTCGATTCACACCTCCACTTCCCAACCTTCATTTATTTCGTGTCCACCTTCTGAATCGTTTAATTCGTTTCGTGCTTTGACCCTATCGTCGAATGATCTGGAACGGGCCACTTCCGAAGTTGGTGACTACATTGATGCAGTTGCACGCGAAAGAGAGCGGGAACGGGAAAGGCTCAGGCGTGAAAGGGAAGTCGGGGCAGTAACATCCCCGAAGACTGCTCGAGTACCTTCCATGACGCCAGTGACGGTGGCAACAGAATCAATCGAACAGTCGATGTCCTCTTCTTCGACAATGTCTTCCGCTCTTCCATCTGTTTTGCTACCCCCAAGCTCTCCTGTACTATCCACCTCCCAGCTTAAGCCATCATCTGCCACTGTACAAACCTTCTACCCATCTCCTCCTCAAACCGAGCTGCCTACTGAAGCCAAATCGGCACCGTCCACCATCATGATCCAAGTCGCTACTGAACAACCCCCTGGGTCAGAGGGTGCGTCATTTGATGCATACGATATGGATGCGACTTGGTCACAGCCGAAGGACGGTTATCTTGACATGGATATGGACAACATGGACTTCGTCATGAATGATATCGGCTTGGATTTTAGCTTAGACGTTGGTTCGATACCCAACGCCTCGTCTTCTGGAGCGACGATAACACCATTCAATGGTAGAGAAAATACAACGATCGCTACAGCCGGCATTGAGCTCGAAGGTGCTTTTACAGACGATGACTTCAGCTTCTTCGACCAGCCATCTAAGCCTAACCCACCACCGCAGCAGTCTCCCAACTTACACACTCGTTCTTCCGAAAGATCTGCCACACTCTTATCTACATCCTTACCAGGAAGTGCAATTGTCTCCAAGATGTCACCCCCTCGCTTGAGTGACCCTACCGACCTCCATCCCACCAAGTCGACTTCTCAACTGTGTACTCCGGGTGGTTTCAAGGAGAATTTTACACCTCGCTCGCCCGTTGATCATATTGATTTTGGACCACCTGGACTCCTTGCATCCCCAAGCCCCACACCGGAAGGCCATTCAGTTCCCTCAACGCCAACTGTACACTTAGAACTTGACTCGACCCCCGAGCGACCAATAGCTATTGCCGATGGTTTGTCACGCATCGGTGCCGGCCTCTTCGAGCCTATCCCCTTTGCAGCATATCATCGCGAGGCTGATGATAAATATGCTGTTGGCAAGTTCGCGCTGCCTAGTCCACCACCAGAAGAACCGGCAGACAGGACTTCTATGTCACCGCCGGCGTCAAAAACTCGATCTGGCTTGAGCGGAGGGTGGAGATTCGAGTATAATGCTGTCACAGACCCCAGAATCGGCCTTGTTAGAAAATTGATTGGTGTTAAACGGAAGATACCCTCCATGGGTTCTAAATCAGGTGACTCTCCATCAAAGAAACCATTCTGGACCGTTGCTCAAGAAGACTGGGATCGCGGAGAGGACTTGACATACGATAATGAAGAATCTGATGCAGACTCTGTTGAAGAAGGCGCTGATGCTGAAGAGAGTGATAACACAACCCCTTCACGACCAACAACCCCTACTCCCTCCTACCTCCCGCTAGGACCTACCCTTCTTAGTGCTCACTTTCAACATTCACATCTCCTCTCGCTAAGTGTACCACTTCGTCCGCCTGGTGCTGCAATCCGTCCCCTCAATCTCACCTCTACAAATAACCCCACTCCCTCAGTCCCAACGCCCGTTTCGCCCGCTGCCACGATGGGAGCAGCATCCGAAAGGTCGCGTTCTCTAGAAGCTGTGGCGTCTGCTGTTGCTGTCGAGGTTGTGGAGAATCCTCTGTGGGCCGAATCTTGGAAGGCGAATGTGATTGGAGTAGGTAGTGTGGGTGGGGTTTGGTCGACCGATATTAAAGCTGTTCAGAAATTGTTGGACTGCATACCAGGCTTAGAAGCACTTTCGACTGTGGCCGAGCTATTTGGGTTAGCGGACACCGCGTCTGATAGCAATATGATTACTGCTGGATCCAAGTCAATTCTGCGCCCTATGGAAGCACCTATGATGTCGATCGGGAAAGGTGAAGCTGTCATCCAGGTCTTGCCACCCGCTCTCCGCTTCTGGGAAAAACTTGGTTTAGGTCCGAAAGGCGGCCGAAAGAACGTGGCAGCATTTGTTATGTACGAAGAAAATGTACGACAGCAGCCGCTTATGGAGAAGTGGCTGGTAGGTTTTAGGAATTCTTATCAGGTACGAAACCTGATTCCTTCTTATGAACACAACCGACTTAGCAATAGGCAAAGCATTACGGAGTTGTGACACCCGGTCAGTCAACAGCTTCTCCCAGCAACGGTCTCATCCCATTACGTTTCGATGCAACCTTCCGTAAATCTTTGGGAACCTTTATATCAAGTTTAACGGCTCCGAGACCCACAACTGTCGTTTTTTTTGTTTTACCGATTACCATTCTGAGCCTCTCCTCGCCTGTGTTACGCCAGATATTATCCATCTCCAAGAAGGTGTTGGCAAACTATCATGCATGCCAGATTCTTTTTGAGTTTATCCCAGAACAGTACATATGCGCTGGCCTTTCGAGAACATCAGCATACGACTCCACCCTCGATACCCTATCGGCTTCGGTTTACAACAGGATTCTGGTTCCAGTCGACCGCCTTAGACTTCGGCGCGTCGACACTTTCGATGATAGAAAGGGTGACACCCGCATCTACTCTATGGCGCCCTCATTCACACTAGCACGACCCATACACAACAAAGTTTCCTTTTTAAAAGCGGCCCATACATCCTTGGATGTCATGGATCGATATACTCTTCTGCATGTTGCGTATCACTTGACACCATGTGGGAAGTGGATCACCGCTTGCTGCGTTGACCAAAGAGGGGAAAACTATGATCTGGGGGTATGGCTTACTCATCCTCCTGAGCATGAAGGCGAGACAGAACACTCTGACGAAGAGTATGCGGTTAAGAAGGTATGGGATTTCGCAATGCAATTTGCAAGAAAAACCAATATCGAGTGGAGGGTTGTTTTTGCTAAGCTCGGGGATTTATCGCCGCCTGAGATGGAAGGTAAGCTCTCCATCGCATGTCACCATCCTTGGTTGATCATTTAAATGAAGCTTGGACTGCGTATCTGAGTCTTAATGTCCTTCCATCACGGGAGCAAACTCCTTTGCACCATAGCCTTGTCTGTGTTATTCCCGACGCACCTTGGTATTTCCTTCCCTCGAAACCAAACCTTCTTAATCCTATTCGGTCATCAACCACTTCTGCGAAGCAACCAGTCTTCTTTACTGATGTCTCTTCCACGACCTACGCAATTTTCCCAAACGTCCGCATACCGATCTCCCTTTCTCCTTCACAGAGCCGTCTGGTATCGGAGCAATCATTTATTCCAGAACCCCTGATATCCCACCCAAATGTCACATCGCCCTACCTTCAACCAATACAAACATCTAATATCAGTGGTCCTCAATGCGCAAAGTCGCCTTCAAGCCTGTCCAGGCCTCTTTTCGAATCGGAACGACACGTAATGCCGCTGCTTCCACACTCATCCTCTATCTTAGTTCGGATTCCTCATCTTCATGACTCTGCTACGGCCTCTAACAATTCGATGATCCATATCCACCTGCTGCGAACATACCACTCTGCTCCTACACCATCCCAGAATGCATCTGCAATCCTCGACGACAAGCAACTCCTTGAAGACGTAACACGCAACTATTACGAGTTGTCCGTCCTCTCCAAAGCTAGATGGAAACTGGATGGTACAGGCGGACACAAAGGTCTGCCCTTCCACCTCGCAGCAATAGACGCCATGCGCATGGCTTTGGATAGAGATTGGGAAACGTTTGACATAGTTGAACCTTGACTCTGGGGCATATTAACAATTCTTCCTTCACTGGTGACAACCAGAACCGTCTCACCTGCGAAATGATTTAATTCGGGCATATGTTATTCTTGTCGCTACTCCATTGCATAGATCACAATCATCTGTATACTAATATTCACATAAATTATACCACCTTTTCTGCAAGGGGTTTTCTTACTTGGGGGACGAAAACAACTGTACAGTACATCTCAGCCACAGTGGCTGTGCAACCACTCTTGTGCAACAACACTGCGACAACATTCGGAATCGTTATGGCCAAATCAAAGAAGTATGTATTCTCCCAAAGTAATTCGCCCACATTTAATTCTACATTAGTCACACAAACCACAATCAAATCAAAAAAGCGCATCGTAATGGTATCAAGAAGCCCAAACGGACACATTCTCGGTCGCTGAAAGGTGTACGTACATGTATTCGCATTGACTCGACTGCCATTAATGAGTTTTCTGCAGGTCGACCCTAAGGTCTGATATCCCCCTTTCGATCCAATTTGCTCTATTCATTCTATGACAGTTCCGTCGCAACGCGCGATTTGCCCTTGCTGGATCTGTATGTTTGACTTCCTCTGTTGACGGTGGTCTAGTTTTAATGACAAACTGCAGAACAAAGCCCGTGCAGAAGCGAAAACTAATTCATGATGAGTTAGCGTACGGGGCATTCCTCCAATTCTAGACCTAGCAATGCAACCCCTTCTATACGACCCACTCAGTATGCACCAATACATCAAATATTGCATTCCTATGAACGGGATTGAAACGATTTAATATTTCGATCCAATGTAGCTCTCAGACGCAGTGCCTACGTAAAATTGGTCAGGGTATGCATTGCAGGCTTACATCTCAACACTTACAGCCGCATCTTCTGGTCGCAAAGCTCCCTTCGCCATGTTATGCTTCCCTGGTCTGAGCTTGGAGCTCCTATGAGTAATTGTAGCCTTAGCTGAACCTTCGTTCGTAGCCAGTAACGCACGACAATCGTCGTCTGTGGCGGGGTGGCCTTCCAGCAGAGAAAAAAATTTATGTCGCAAAACAGTCTTGATCTGTTCAAATGCATGAGCAGCATACCAACCGTCCCTCTCCTATTCGCAACCTCAGCTTGTTAAATTTGTTAAAAGAGGTTCGACACTAACATCGCAACTTTCGCGCAGTGCTTCTGGATCGTCGATCATGCCCCTCAACATAGGATCTACAATGTCGCAAAGTTGAAATGCTGCAGTTTCCTTCGTCAAAGTTTTGCCGTCGAATATATGTGATAATCTTTTCACCTTATAAGCAAAAACTTTGCTTGACTTTCAACAAGACTTACCTTCGTTCCACTTCTTTATCCAAATTACGATGTTCATTTGCTGTAAGTCGGTCCTGGCGCCGACTTGTGACGGAGGGTCTTGAAATTGGGTGATTGGAGTTGCGAAAGTATATTCGCTGATACCTAGTGAAACGGGACCTGCTGAGAGCAATATGCGTGGCAACGAATTTTGGCTTACAACCTGGACTCTGGGACTCTTCGTGGATCATAAGAAAACCTGATCAGTGTATCTCGCCAAGGACCATCTTGAAAGACGTAACAACACAAAGGAAGGAGTATTTTGGAGCTGTGGCGGTGGTATGAATGAGATAGAAATTCTTTGTTCAAGATCCTACTTCACGATTTCTCTTGCTTCTAATACAGAAAATTGGTTAAGCAGGGACATCCGCGTCCAGACAGCTCTTTCTTTAAAAAGCTGATAGTGGGAGGCCATCAGTCGATAAAATTGACGGATACCAACACTTGAGCTTACATCCTCAAGTTTCTTATACATCTTGTCGCTTACTTGACCTCTTTCATTCTCTACTGCTTGGGGAGCTTTGTCAGGCACCTGCGAATGGTTGATGAGATTTAAGTGGTCGACACATATTCAATCGTACCTGACTGTCAGAAAACATCACCGAAGCTGGCCCGTAACCCTTCCAACGCATCCTATTAATCATTCGTTTCCGCTCCTCTCCAGTTTCCTCATCGGTTGTAGTAGTTATTATGGATGCTGTATTTGCCCTGAAGCTTAAAAAATATTTTAAGGTGAATTTTGCATTGAATGTCAGCACAACACACTTGTATCCTTGAGGGATACCCTGCCGACTGAACAAAGGCGGAGGGAAAGCCCTCAGGCTCCTCACGTACGATAGTCCTTCTAGAGACGTGTGCAGCTCAGGATCGAGGTCCGTATCGACTGCGTCTGCTTGTGAAGTGGAGGGATTGAATGGTTCAGTAGGAATGGTATAGGAACGTAATCCATCCACTACAATGCGGTCAATCTCTGTGATTAACTTTAATAAACTCTTACCGTCCATGTGGCTCATTGCTATCCGTAGCTTTGTGACGGGGTCGTTTATGTCAGGAAGATACTGATAGTCAGCCATACCTGAGTCAACTTCAGCAACCTGTGAGAGGAATTAGGAAACGAGATACGCGCTTCGAAATCTGGCAGTTTTCGAAACAATGCCCACTATCTCAGCGGTGAATTCCCCGATAGATCCATCGTTACTCGAACCCGTACTGGTACATGGCCTCCGTTTTCGTTTGACGATTTTGAGCAGAAGGTTGTTTGCCGGAACGACATCACCAGGGATTGGATGTGTAAATGGGTCATTGGAGCGGAAGGATAGTTCCAATACGGCGTCTTTTTTCTGAGCGCTACGCCGAAAGGCGTTGTCAAGCTTCGATTGTCCACCTATCTTCTGGATTGCAATAGGGACAGAAGATTCTTGAACATATCCAGGGTATTCGACAGAACAGAACGTAACTTGAGGCAAAGGTCGCTCTTGGGCTGATACAGAGTTGGAAGTAGCCATTTCTGATCTACCGAATCAATTACATACATATGTACTATATAAAAACAAAGACAACTAACACTCAGTTCGCAGCACTCAGACTTTTGGGGTTGAAACCATTGCCTTTGCAATGGACTGTAATTCTTTCACTACATCCTGGCCACACTCCTAAGTCCCGAGGATGATCACATAATAAGGGCCACACTACCTTTGAAGTAAGGTCGACACCTGCGTTTTGAATTTCTTGAAAAACATTTTTCGATGCCTCTTTGAATTCAGAATTCGTGGCCAATTTCAGCATCTGGAGGGTGGATGGCTTGGTTCCGGGGTCAATTCCTGTAAGGTGTTTTACCACGACATTTCGCAGGTGGGAGGACGGAAAGTACCTGCCAAGTTTTGCATCACCTCTGCAAGCTTCTGTATAGCAGACAAGGCCGCTGGACTCTTTGAGATCTTCTGAAATGTCGGTGAATCCTTGAGGGCTTCCAGAGCTTCCTTTGGGGCAGTCGGTATTTCTGCTGCCATTCTGCAAGGAGAGACAGAGAAAAGACGAGTAGGAGGTGTACGTGATGCCCGACATTTTGCAGGAAGCCTCCGTAAACCTGCAAAAACGAACCCAGGAAGAAAAACCATTGGAACCGTTGGTGAGAAAAGCCGATTGATGGCATTCTATTTCTGTTCATTAGTAGGATGCCTCAGGACCAAGACACCTCCGATGTTGTTCCTTTTATTTCCAACATCCTGACACCTGGATCTTCCCTTCACCCCACTTTCCTGATAGTTGTCGACTGCACATTTTTACTGTTACTCCTTTTATTCATCACCCTTGCCATTTTAACGTCGGGCAATATCCACGTCCTCATCCTGATGACGATAGAACTTTGCTTGTGGGCGAGTGTCAAATGGTGCAAATTTTTAATCTATGAATATTTTAACCATTCGCTCACTTCTGCCTTCAGGTTTATTGCCGAGCTTCAGGTTCAAAGTACACCTACACAGCAGGAAAAGAAGATTCAGTGAGGGGGGGAGGTTCATTGTCGTGCACGTTCGCTCCCTTCGTACTTTTTGTGAATTCAGCGCTCTCTTGGGCCAACGAAATAACCAGGGGTGTATCAGTTATGGGAAACCTTATTGATGGAATAATGCCCGTTCTCGTTCTGTGGTGTCTAGTCCCTCTCGAAATGCCTGTGCAGTGCTTCCTAATAATCCCTTTGGTCCTCCATGACCCAAAGTTGCAAAGTGCTGAGCATTGTCAATTATTTCAAGGACCTTTGAAAGCCTGATCTGATCAAGCAGACAATACTGAATGATTTCAGCTCACAAACACTGCATGGTTCTGCCTTCAGTGTGTTGCGTACTCTGGATCCAATTGCAGGATGTTGAATTCTGCCCATTCACTATCGTGGTCATGAATAAATCCAGACACCGAAAGTATGACGGATGAATAAAGAATCAAATTGGAATTTGTAAATCAAACACATACTATGTACGTTGCGCTCTGATCCGACCCACAATGCACATTCAAACAAGGAATTCCTGCGATGGGCATATCGGCATTTTGGTTTTCAGCGAGAACGGCCTCCACAGAAAAGTAATCGAATTCCATAGCCTGTAAGTTGCACAAACTAATTCAAATTGTGACCAAGTTAGCTGTGACAGTGACGCGAATATTAAACATGAACGTCGCGTCTGTGCCTTCGATATTTCCTCCGACTACACCAAAAGGTCTTCCGTATTTCTCGACACTGCTGGTATCAGGCCAATATCACCATTCTGCACCATTACATCTGGCGTTGTCCTTTCAATGCAAAACAAACATCATACATCCCTCCAGGTTAGATTTCCAGACGGATTTGCTCCGCTTCAACGACGCTTGGCTCATATCCCGGTCGAGTCATGGAACAATATCCGATCTCTCATCAAATATTGATATTTTGTAATGACCCTTCCGTTTTCGGGATCTCAGTTTACTGAGATCTTGTTGCTACCTCAGTTATCCTCCTTCGGCAACTCATCTCTGTATGCTACTGTCCGTTCTCTGTGCATCTAACTCTGGCAACACGGAAAATATGCCTTCCACCACAAAAAACGAACCTCCCGAGGCTGTCATTCTTGTTGAGCCGTCCAGATTTTTCTTTTCAAATTCCAGTGGCGACTCTGAGTAAGCTCCAATCTGCGGCAGGCATGTGCGAATGACTGACAAATTAAAACCATTAGAAGCACCTCGACTCTATCCTCTTATCTTAATATAATCCAACGTGCTCTCTCTTGTATATCCTTGCATCGCTCCAAGACACCCCCGTAATTGAAACAATTCTATCTCTTTCCTTGTCCATTAATTAGTTGCTCAGGGGTATTCAGAAAGTTGTTCTATTTGATTCTCGTTTACAGGAACTCAAAGCTCCGCTTACGACCCAACTCTCTATTTACACCGAGCACCATAATCCACATCAACCGCGACAAGTACAGGCACTGCCCATCATCGAAAAGTACTTTGAACTAGTAGGCATTCTTGAAGATGGTCAGCAACATCCTTATTTATGCATCTGCCCGTTTAGTAACTCCTTTGAAAGATCCTTTTTACACATCGGCTTCACAAATTGACGAAATGCCGGAATCCAACAAGGACACACGAAAACAACTGCGACTGTACCATCCGAACAAACCTTCGGAAAGTTATATCCATTGCCAATGGTCCGAGAAGGCTTTCTCGACTGAAGGCGTCTCAGGAACACGGTTCCTATGGACATAGGTTATGCACACACAAACCACACCTGCCTCGAGATGTGGTTGTTTGTGAATATTATTGGAGTTAAGGGAATAGATTAAAGCTCGTTTTTCATCCCGTGTAGGTATGTAACTATTCTTCTCGAAGGGTATCCACGAGTTCTGGGCCATTAGGTCGAACAGAGCTCATTGCCAAAGGTCACTTGATTAAAGAATTGCAAAGCCGCCTGACCACGCTGGAGATTCCCGTACTGCAAAGTCTACTCAGTAATTGCATGGAGATGATGGAATCGATGTCATACGGTGTATGCGGCTACTGTATGCCCTGCGCCATAAACACGAAGATAAGCAAATATGCCAGCACTCTTGTATAGACCAGCTTCTTGTCCTGCAACCTTGTAAGATTGCCAATGCTTCTTTTTTGACGAGAATCTCGTCTGAAGTTGGTCAACCTGGACATCCATCAGACATCTGCAAGCCTCAGTAGGTGACCGTCCTTACCATCGCTTCGACTCCGATATAGTTGACAGCAAAATCAGCCTCCCCATCGTATATCAAAGTGTGGATCTGATTGGATAGTCACGTTTGTTTCCTTTCAGTACATAAATACTCACCCCCTCATTAATGACAAATTCAAGATCGGGGCGAGTGTTTCTCATCGGGTCGCCTGTTGTTTGTATCAGTACTTAGGCAAATTACATCCCCAAACTAAATGTATTTACCTTTCAAGGCAAACTTCATATAGACGTCTTTATTGTTAAGGGTGAAAGGCACTTCCGCACCAATGAGAGTTCTGACACCATTAATATAGCTGTTGAAGTCTGGAGGGTAAGAGTCATTGGATGGGGCATGGATATAATATAGCTGTGTTGGAAGGTGAGGAAAGCAAATGAATTGCTTGCGGGTTCACATACATCCCAATCGTTGATTAAAGGTCCAACGACATGAGTGTTACAGAAATCTTGCGCATTAGAGCAAACAGAATCAGAGTCATCCTGATAACATTCTAATATCTAACAATATGTGAGTGATATTTTTCATATATCAATGCAGGGTGTTACTTGCCTGTTTTTCACATTCCGGCAGAAGTGAATTCACAGAAGTGAGTTGTGCCACAGTGGACAATGAGTTGTTTGTAGCGTATGTAGGATAACTCGGATATTGGATAAGGGGGTCCTGCAGCGAAAAAGTTACACAAAAAATCAACAATTCAATCCAAGGGTTACCGTTAAACCATTTCCAATGCCAAGAACTCTCAGATTAACTTTTTTGCCCTTGATGAGTCCAGCATCAATGGCAGCATTCTGACGAAGGAAATGAGCTGCGAAAGTCGGTCCATAGCGACCACCATAGCTAAAAGAATTTGCAAATTCTGAAATCATTAAATTTGCAGCAACTCACGACTCAGTCCAGATAGCAAGATTACGGGATTCGTATTTTGCGAACCTTGAGTCGGAGAAGAAGATCTGGAGGAACTTCCATACATCCGCTGCTGCTTTTTGGGAGGTGTCGACCAAAAGCTCGCCATGGGAAAAACCAACACCAACTGGTTGGTCAATGTAGAGTATGTTGACTTTATTGTTCCAAGACATCGAATTCGGTATGACAGCTGAACTGTCGTTCGTTATGCGGCAAGGCCCATGTTCTTGAAAAACACCGGCCATACTGGAGCTTCCGGGCTTGCTAATAGGTCAACAAAGACTCGTGATATAACAATAAGATTCAGGCGAACGTACACCTCCATTGAACCAAAGGGCCAAGGGGGCTGTATCCGAATTTTCACGAGCAGCAAAATGCCAAAACCTGCACAACCAGACTCAAGTATTTTCACAAAGCTGCATTGTCACGGTCATACCAAATGCTCTGGTTAACCGCCAGATCAGCATAACCTGACGCTTGATAGACACCAGGAGTAGTTTCTAGTTGTCGTGTCAGTCTCCGGAGTTAGTGGCATAAAAGTGAAAACTGACCACAAACACCCGAGTTCTCTACGACCCTTAGATTACCGGGAGTGACAACCAACGAGGCGTTATGTCCACGAGCATCGAGCACGCCCAGAGTCTCCTTCAGACCAGGCTTGTGCAAGCTCGGAACGCCTCCAATTATATGAGGAACCTGGCCAAGTGCTTGAGAGAATGACAGTGCGGCAGAAAGAACTGTTAAAACAAGCATTTGTAAAAGGGTAGGCGTGTCAAAGAATCGTTGTCCTCGGAGACATTGCTTTTATAGCCAAGTCAGTGGTGAGAGCATCCTGCAGCCTGTGAAGCTCTACCAAGTTGAGATATCTGGAACGTGGGGCTTATTGGTGAATTGTTGGTATCGTAGACTCAACATAGAGGCATAATAAACCCGACGGAATTTGAGAAGTTCGTCGACAACATGATTTCCAATTCCGAACTGGGTGGATGTGACAAGATAATAATACTTCCGACAGAGAACCGTGTGTTTGAGAGAAAGAAGGAAGGAAGTGAATAATTCGGCTTAAGCCTGTGGTATTCACAGGATCAATGGCAATCAAATTCCGCTCATCAAGGTAGCCATTTGTCCAATGCACCCTTTTGCATCATA
>Ga0307507_10003721_pt1 | contig 28738 bp, 31 predicted proteins | sample 7_EM_MG_FD_207223 | JGI IMG/M metagenome (GOLD analysis project Ga0307507, IMG submission 207223) | Populus trichocarpa ectomycorrhiza microbial communities from riparian zone in the Pacific Northwest, United States - 7_EM | ecosystem: Host-associated > Plants > Roots > Unclassified | place... | reverse complement strand
ACCATCTAAGTTCTTTCACATTATTTACTTTCAATACAAAGATCTTTTATCTATCACGTTTTCGGGAATCAAGACACGACTGTCTTATAAGAGCCTAGCGATCGATGTTGCTAGATAGGAGTCAACGGACTTAGCTATCGCAACAGCTATTGGGCCAAGAGGAGTGATCGTTAGAAGACTATCGGTTACCTGCTGCAAGTATCACCCGGAGGAGAGAGGATTGTAACAACAAGAAAGTGGATTGTGGAGGAAATAGTGACCAAAGGTGGAGTAGACCTGGGTAATTGGGACCAGAGGGATGGATGGACCAAGGTCAGCTTTTAGTCTTCCCTGTATATTAAATGTTACTCAATTCAAAAGTTCTCCTGTATTTTTAACTTAAAATTTCCAAAATAAAACAAATTCCAAGTTCAAGTGAGAACACCAACTACACATATAAGTTTGCCGCTTAATACAGAGACCTCGAGGTCTCGAGGGGGCTATGCTAGTTGTACAGTACTGTGCCCCGAAATAATTGAAGGGTTTAATAAAAAAGCAAAAAAAGCAACAGCACTATAAAGCGCCCTGGAGTATAGTATACTCTAGCAAGCCGACTATATGTTTTTCCTCCCAATGTAAACGACGATACTTCTACCAGTGTACTGAATTAAATAAATAGACCAGGCATAAAAGAAAAGGGAAGGGAGGAAAAAGGGAACAAAGGAAAACTCCCGAAACCAGAACCAAGCCCTAACTTATGCATACGAGAAATCATGGATGTGATGAAGGGGAATGTAGAAAGGAGCAGAGGGAAGAAAAATGTATAAAGGAGGAAAGAGAAGAACAAAAAATAGATGAATGTCATCGCTCTATGATCCCCCTTCCTAGCTTTGCCAACTTTTCAGCCATTTCGATTACGCCTCTGCCATCTCGTCTTGCTTCTTCGATATTCCTTTCTAGCTCTCTGACCCTAAGTTTTAATTCCCTTATTTCCCTATCACCCCCTCCACTTCCACCTCCACCGACAAATCCCCCACTTTCCATCCCACTCATTAACGAATCCCCATCGCCACCTCTACCCCTCAACAGCCCCACCTCCTCCCTCAAATTCCCCACTTCCCCTCGCAAATCCCTCTCAACCTTAGAAGCGCCCTCCGCTAACCGTCCCGCATTCGTTAATATCCTCCCCCACTGCGCACCCGACTTTCTCAATTCTAGGCGAATCTCGTCCCGCTCTTCACGCACTTCTGCAAGTGACTCTTCAAGGCCTTCTACTACGCCCTGTAGTCGTTCACGCTCGTTCGTCAAATTCTCATTCTCGTCCGTGCACACAAGGAGTTTTTTCTCGAGAGTTGTAGCCCGGGTTTGGGAGCGGGCGTGCACTGCTTGTAGTGATTTGTGGGTTTTCAGGAGGGTGTTGTGTGTTTGTTGGAGGGCTGAGAGGGTTTGCGGTAGATTTTGGTTAGGAGGGCAGGATTGTGAGAGTACTGTTGCTTGGGGATGTTGGGCTTGGGGTGGTGGTGGTGGTGGTGGCGGCGGAGGCAGTGACGGGGACTGGGAAGTGGGTGATTTCAACCGCAGGAGAAGAGAGAAGACAGTTTCTAGACATGTTGTTAAGGTCTCAATGGTGGGGATTTGGTGGGGGGTTATTTGTGCGGGGATAGTGTAGGCTGGGGACTGGGATGATACAGTCAGGTCTAGGACTAGATTGTGTATTGAAGAGACCAGGACTGATAACGTGTTTGACGGTGATGGCGCTGGAGGAACCTGCGATTGTAGATGTTGCTGTCCTCTCGCAGGTGTTCCCGGTCGGGAACCTGTTGAACTACTCTGCGGATGGAATTGATTCTGATTTCGACTTGCATAAGCGTTTCCTTGCTCTTCCCTTTTTCTATCCCCCACCGCCTCCATTTCCCTCCCACCATCCCTCTCCCGGACCCCACCTTCTCGAAAACTCCCACTCCCACCCCCACCCTCATCACTTCTCCTCTGACCCGCCACCATCGCCGTTGCATCCCTCTGCGGTAGCCGCGGACTCGATGTTAGCGAAGGCAACGTAAACCCCTCATTCTCATCCGACAACCTCCGTCTCTTTCTCGAATTCTGACCCGAGTACTCCTGCGCAGAAGCATCGGAGACCGGTCTCCGATCCGTAACCAGTGAGGTCGCCATCGGTAGCGGTGGCAACGGTGGTCGGCCATTTACGTAGGTTGTTTGGGTAGTGGATGTCGTTGTTTGAGTTGTGGATGTCGTTTGCATAGACGAAAGTCTCGGAGAAGTAGTTGTTGCTGTATCTTCCCATGGACGGTACGATGACGGGGGAGGAGGCGGTGCGGTCATGGTTAGAGTCAGTGGTGACGGGAGCCGGTTTGTTGGGGCGCCCGAATGGTGGTGGTGGGAGTATAGGAGGGAGGAGGAGAGGGACCGAGAAATCGTTTTGGATGCCAGTGTGTTGTTTCGGCTGTTGGTGTTGTGAGGTGTGAAGGGGGAAAAACCAAATATTGACTAATAAAAAGAAAGGTTGAGTTGTGGACAGGCAATGGTGTCTTGTGATTTTTTATTTTTTTCGTTGTGGCGGATTAAGTTCTCCCCTAAGGTGTGGGGGGGGATTGGGGGTATTTGACAGTGTCGCTACCGGTACTGTATGAATGAACGATGACGGGGGTGAGGGAAAAGTGCAGGACAGATTATTAAGGAGATGTGATATGGTGAGATCCGGGGAATCCGGAAAAAAAAACAAATGAACCTGTTTGGTGCGGTATGTTCAGCTCCCGACAGGCCTATGGTTAAGCCGTCTACTGGTCCGATACCGGTAATCTCTCACGGTGTGCGGCGTATCTTTCAAGTCAGGTCCTTTGTCGTAGGGGAAACAAGAGGATAATTAAGAAGAGGGAGAAGAAGGGGATAAGAGGAGAAGGGGGACAAGCGGATAAAGTATTATTACCTCAACATACCACCCCCTAGAGCCTCTTGCTTAAATCCTTACTGAGCCAGCAGCACGGAATTAAAGTGTATGTAATCCAGTGGGACAGACAGGACTAGCAGAGTACCGGTACTGTACTAGCACTATCCAATACCTTAAGGCAGGAAGGTGCGGGCTGCTTACTCTTGCCGAGGGGCCCATCCATCATAACCATCTAACGCCCTAGACGAATGACTGAGTGACAGGGCGACGGAAGTTCCTAGGTGTTATCATAAGATGAAGCTTCCCCTTGTTAGCAGGGTCTTGTTACACAATCCATGGGATCGTTGCCAGAATGGAATATCTGCCACGCTATCGAGAGAGAGGGGGGGAAGAGAGAGGGGGGGGGGGAAGAGGGAAAGAGGGAGAGAGAGAGCGAGAGAGATACGGCAGTGAGAAACGCCTTGCTGTAGGGAGCAGATAACGGGAACATGACGATTACTCGCCCCGCACAATCCAATGCAATCCAATTTAAACGCCAAAGGACATTCTTGTCCGAGTCTGATGGTGCGCACCGGGATTGTAGTGACTGTCTACGCTATGGCACAGCAAGGCTCGTCCTTATGTCTGTAGTAGGGAGGGATGAGTGGTTCTCTGTGGGAGAAGACCCTAGCATTTAGGCGATGCCAATTAACTTTTACAGCCACCAGGAGCCGCATGGAATATTGGCATGCAGTGCCTGCGCCATGGGGAATTTGGTCGTTGTACCGCATATCATGGCGACGATGTACCGGTACACTACTTGCAGAGTGGGTCTCTTTGCCCTACGGTGGCACAGGGTAGGGTGCAGTACCGGTACCGGTACCAGCACTATCAGCACATCTCTCCAATATGATGCAGTGGAATGCGATAGTCTCCGTAGTGCCGGTACTGTACTGAGAAGGGAGGATATATCCCCCATCCCCAAAGCTGAACTCTACCTCTAATCCCATAATAGCACACCTGCCCACTTCTACCGCTACGAACTACAACTCTCGGCGCAAGGATAGCCTGCACTACATCGTGTGTGACTTTTATAGTACCGAGTTCCCGACATTGGAACATAGGCCCATCATACCGGTACTTCCACCAACTCGACATTACATAATTCCCCAACCGGGCATTTACTAGCTGACAAAGTGTTTTCCCCCTTTCCCACCCCCTTGCCCATTGCCCACTTTGGCAGTTAGTTCTCAAACCCCAGTCTTGAGCGAGCCGGAGGATCGGCTGCCGAATATTCGGACTCCCATTTGAGGCTTACTTGTGCTCGGGTATGTCGCCTTGGCCGTACAATGTACAAGTACAAGTATGCGTACGGGTTAACTCATATGTACGCCGCGATTGGGGGATTATAGAACAGAGAGTATTACTGCTTTGGGGGAAAGAAAGCGTGGATATCGTGGGGGGGGGTAGGAGGGGGTTATTTTGGAATTTTTGCTTTGATTGGGAAGTGGTTTCCCAAGATCTTTTGCATTGATTATTTTGTGAAGATAGACGATAGGGTATGTTCCGGATGCTTGTTTGTGGGAGGAGGAGGAGGAGGAGGCAGGGTAGACTGTAGGTTGGAATAGGAGAAAATACCATGAAATCCACCGTCAGCCCTATCATCTCCGGATTCTGAGTCAAAGGCTCCTGGGAAGGATTGGCATTTCCTGACATGGTGTAAGATCAGCTCACTGGATGTGTTAGATCTCATTAACTGATATTCGCAATTCTATTAATTGGTCAAGCCAAACCTATCCTGGGCTGACGGAGATGGTGGGCTTCAAGAGATTTTACGGTACCACAATCGTATGGGATTTAGGCTAGAGACGAGCACTCCTGTCAATTCTTGAATTCGTGATACAGTCGTACTACTAGTACTAGTACACGTACAGTATTTGGGTGGTGATGGGCGTAGATAAGATAAGATCTTCTCGTCTTTTGGTATCATGAACTGTCACTGTGGTGTACCCCCAAGATATCGTGCTCTGTGCACCATAAGATAAAAGTCACGCCCTCAATGACTTCCTTGTTTCCCTCTGTCTTGTCCAAGCTATTTCATAGCCATTTCATAGCCAGCCCCTCCTCAAAAGCCGCCAAAATACTACACCGTACAATAACCGGTCAAAACACCGACATCTACAGTACTGTACAACCAGCTAAGTTATGATACTTTCCATACAACGAGCTCCTTCCGGGTCACCTCAGCCCACTCATATCATCCCATACCCCCACCCCATCCAATCCCCGCCCAGAACCTTAAAGTTGATCAAATAACTGTCTCACACCAGCGTGAACACCTAATAGCCCCCACCTTAACTCCCGCCCGAACCTTATTCAATCGAAAAAGGCTAGCATATTGACACCACCGGACCCTAGACTGGTCCCGCTAGGTAACGTGGTAGGATGACTTTTCCTTCCAAATTTCCGAGTTTGGGTCGTCGGTGGCGCAGCGAGTGTGGTAGGGCTTTTTTTTTACTTGCATGAATTTGACTATGATACTAAATTTAATTTAATTTAAGTTTTCCCAATGATCCGGGGGTAATTCTTCTGAAACTTTTAACGGGCTCTCTTTTGGGTGTGCTGTACTGGTATTCTTAGAGAAGAGATATACTGTGCGATAGCCAGCTGAGAACTGGAGAAAGGTGTCCTGAAGGTCTGCAGGAGGAGCCTCCCCTAACCTTTACAGGCACATATTTCCCTTTCCAATTTAGGATTCTGCTTCCCCCTATGCGGGGACATTGGGGTTGCTTCTCTTGGCAAGGCCTAGTATTTCTTTTTTTCTTTCTTTGTTCCAGAAATGTGTGTTTTTCTCCCCTTTTCCGGAGGAGGAAATTTTGGACTACCTTGCACTAAGTTGGTCCGGTATGCCGTGAGCGCTCGAGTACGAGTACGATACGGTACTAGAGCCTCCGCGACCACATGACGTCCCACAACAACTGCAACCCCCCCATCCCCTACAAAGCTTAACCGTCCCGAACCCTTGCCCTAACCTACAGAAGGTCGGGGAACTGGAGCCGGAGGGCCGGGGCTCGGAGGGGTTCAGTACCGGCAATTCAATTCTCAGCTAATAAACTAACTGCCGACTTGGGATATGATCTTGAAGGTATTACTGCCCCAAGGCAAGCTGACTCAACGCCGCCTGGAGGAGGCTGTTGGTATTATATGTAATAGGCTGGCCGATGGAAGATTATTTGGCAGGGGGGGGGGGGGGACAGAGTAAGCTGATCTCGGTACCAAGTTTTGTTGTATGGAAGCGGGGGGTGGAGGGGATAATGCAGTCGTGGGTAATGATGGCAGCGACTGAGAGACCTTCGCTAAACCTAGGTGCTGGTATCATATTGACGCACCTGAGTGCGTACCGAAAAATAGGACGCAACGAAAAATTTGGTGAGTGACACCACAATTATTATATACAACAAAATGGCGGTAAAAATGGTGGTTTAAGTGGGTTAACTATGAAATAGTTAAAAAGAGTTACTGCTAAGAGAAGTATCAGATTCCAAACCAGAATTTATATCCTCCACTTACTCTGTAGCCGGTCTTTCCTCTGGTTGAAGTTTTTTTCCTAGCACCGAATTTTTCGACATGGCTCAGGTACGTTGTAACTTTCTAATAACAAAGCCTATTGCTGTATTGTCCTTAAAACGGTCCACGAGTCTGGAATACCATCCCCTGCAGCTCAGTAACCTTCCCTCTCCTCTCCTTCGCCATCAAAACTTTATCCTCCTTACTACCCTACCCTACTGTGCTCCCCGATCCCAAGTTACCTTTCTAGTATCCCATCCACCCACCCGCTGAATACAGCCGGTACCGTTCGGGTGGAGCGCCGTAGGGTGTACGGACCTCCGTCAGTGACCCCCCTCTCGGTGGTGGTGGTGGTGGTGGTGGTGATTAGTGATACTTGCGCAATTTATGTACCGGGGCTAATCCACCAGTGATTATTTCTACTGTGCAGTGGAGGCTCTTGGTCGAATGAAACGGGAGAAAAGAGTTTGTGAACGTTTTGGCTTTCTTTCTTTCTTTCTTTTTAATTTTAATTTTTTTATTATTTTCCCGGTGGAAGGGGGCGCGGGGTGATAGTGCGATGGGAGAATGGCCATACGGGTTGAGGATGATTTTGTGGAACTCCGGGGTGCCCCCTCTTAATGTTCCGAGAAGGACCTCGAGGACCCATAAATACCTAACTTAGCCCACAGAGAGTTCCATATAGTACCGTACCGGTACTAATACTTGCCAAAAACCGATAGCTACCCCTTCCCTTTGCTCCTCAAAAGCCGGCCGGCACTCGCCTCGGTCGTTCAATGTCCTCACGCGTGACCCGCCGTTGTTCTCGATCCTCACTACTGATAGAACAGGATTACCAAGCAAGTGAGTGAGGCATTTCCCCTGCCGGCGTCCTGTGACGTCTATGGCATGGCCACGATAAGTATCACTCGATCTAATACGAGAGAAATGTGCAAGGTCATTGAAGTCTCTCCTCTAACTTAGGGGGGAGGGAGAGATTACAAACCCAGCTCTCAGTGGAGACGGAAAAAAAAAGGAAAGATATCATACCAAGTGGGATAATCACAAAGTCCTACTTGTCCTAGACAAGGAGTATCCGAAAACCAGGGTTCACAAAATATATTGCAAAAGATCAGGGTATATCTGAGCGCCCATACATGTCCTCAACCCTTGCTTTCTAATGCTTCTTGCTTGGGACAAGTAGCACATCTCCCCCGCATTCGGGTACAGTACTCCTGGTACTCGAGTATATGCGTCCCAATTATAGACATCCATTACCCCCCTCCTACCCCGTAAAATCACACCGTTTTGTCACTCTTTTTGTAGAAATTTTATAATAGTTGCATCCCGAATGCTTCTTATAATTTACGTTTTGCCTCCACCAATACCCGCCCTTTATCACGCATCTCAGCTCTGTGCTCCGCCTGCTGACCCACCACGCGGGTCATTCCTCCTGCCAGCCCGTCATCTGTGAAAACTTTTCTTACGAGCCAAGTTAGCAGTTCATGCAGCGAGTTTTCTGCTGCTTTGTGATGTGATGGCTGTGGATTGCGAGGTTAGTTTCGGAGCCTGCTGTGTTGTCTGCTATTTTCTCAGAGGATGCACAGCACTCGGCTGGGTGAGTATCTATCTATTTTTATTGTTTTTCTCGAAGGGTGATTGGGGTAATGGGAACACTGCTAACACCTCAGCAGTGAATTTACACTCGTATCTAGGTTTTGTATGACTTGGGGAAGTATGTGGGGGGAAGGTTAGATGTCCTGTCAGCTTCAGAATGTATGATACTCTCTAGTTCTCACCCGAGAAACTAATCTCGAAAGGAGCACTTAGACTGTAAAAATTGTCCATATGGCAGATAGCATTTGTCCCCCTAATTGGCTACCTAACTTCCCCACGGGGTTTCATCATTATATCACTGGGTATCACTCGAGTTCTAAATTTCTAAGCAAGCAGTCCAAGTCAAGTTTTCAACACCCACCGGTTTACGCAATTGCGGCGATCCATAAATTCCACGTGCAGTATATGGTTTAAGGTTGTACAGTTATCATACCAATGCCCCCCCCCAATCTATATACCACTTTTAGAACAGAAGCTTTTAGCACTTGTATAGCCTCCCCGGTTCGCCCCGCCAGCCATGATCCACACCACGTCTCGGTTGGCTCGACCCGACATTGGCTAGCGAAATTTAAACTTATAATAGTAACAGGTTCTTTGTCGCACGACATAACACATCCCTCACTGGAGGAGGCTTTGCATGGATGATGTTAGGGCATAACCATTGTCGGCCTCCGGGACTGCCGATAGGATAAGGTGATTACTCATCCTTCCGAAAGGGTAAAACTTGGTCAGGGCATATCATAATAAATACGGAACGGGAGTGAACAGGATACGATAGGACAAGGCGGGCTCCGGTTCTATTTCCTTGGTCGCGATGATTGGTCCTAAGTGAGTAGAATACAGTGTAAGTACTGGTACTTTCCTGCCCGGTGTTCATATCGAGAAGTCAATGCGCGGCCGGCACCGATATTACCACTCGGCTCGAATAAAGACCCCTAGTCGTACACAGTTTGACTCCATCGTCGAGCACTCGTGTTCGTTACGACCTTTGACACGCTCACACCTACCATGGTAATGGGGAGGAGACCAAAGTCAGCCCAGAGCCCACGCATTACAGACGGCTCCTTTGTAGCACACGATAGTTCACCTATACTACTAGTACAGTACTCTACATGGGGACAATGCATTACCCGGGTGGACAAATTTACAAAACTCGCTCTGGATCTAACCTGTCGTTCAAAAGAAATTGAGTATCAACTATCTAACTAACCTACCGGTAGTCTAAGTCTCAACTCCGCACCCACCCCCCAATCCACCTTCCCACATAGGATCGACAGTTAAGTAGGATATATCACCTAATTACTAATCATAACTCTATGCACGCACTGGACATGATACTGAAAACAACAAACCCGGGCCGGTAGGTTTACCTTCTAGAGCACGGGAACCACAATCAAGCCCGAACTACACGGTAGATAAACGCCTTCCGATGAAAGAAAACCCCACAAGCCATGATCAATTCAATTCGCTCTAAGCTAGATATAATGCCAATCTGCCAACCAAGTCCGAAACCACAAGAAAGAAAGACTACTGTAAAAGAAAACCCAAGCGTCAAGAAAAGTCCAACCTATCCTAGCCGTCCGACTACAGGTATCCATGTACAGTACTGATATCCCTCCCTTACTCTCAAATCTTTTTCCGAAACTAGTCCCGTCGCTTGTCTGATCCTCACCCAGATGGCTCTGTTTCTCTCCGGGTAAGTAAGATCACAAATTTGTCAGGAAAGAAGCCAGAAATCCCCTCCTTATATAAGTCATGCTCCACCAAATACTGTGGGCCCCGGAATCTAGCAAACAGCCACCCCTGTAGCAAACGTGGCACACTGTGCCTTCCCGTCGCTTCTTCATACAGATGCAGCCCACGCAAGCACCTCCTTTCTCAGCACAAATTTTTTTGCATCATGAACTATTATTCGCACTGCGTAGAGATTATCGACCTCGTCATACGAGTAACCAAGTCGAACCAGATTTTATCTCCAATAGTCGAGAGTGGGGTACGTAATCCCTATATCAGCTCCACGAATCCCCCCCCCCCCCCATCCCCACCCAGGAACTTTACTTTACCGGCATCCATACTCCAGCCAAAGCCAACTACCGCGCTCACCGCACTGCACGAGCGCCTACCGCGCGTGTGACTCATGTCAATATCCTCGGTTACTAAAGTTTGCCGGGATGAGGCGTGCTTTAGCGTGCGCAGATGAGTAATCTCCCCGATCGCTTCTGTTGTATATGCGGGCCGTGATATACCATGTGCGTGCAATGTATAGGGGGGGAGGGGAAGAGGAGCAGGGGTGAGGAATAGGTGGTTTTGGCTGTTGGGTGGGTGGGTTTGTCGAGTAGTATCATAATCGGGGGTATATGGTGATTTGTCATGATATAAAGCGAGGGAGGTTAGGGCTAAGGCTGTGGTTTGGTATGGTGGGAGGATCATCTGAGCGCACTCGGTTGTGGTGGTCAACTGAACTTGGGATTGGATGGTATGATGCTGGTACGGCGCTCTAGAGATAACGAATTGATTGGGGAATTGTCCAGGTGGATTATTGGATATCTCCCCAGATATTTCCACTGTACCCGGGTTCTTGTCTTGTACTCGAAGGATAGTATCGGTAGTTTACAAACCAGGCCTCGGACACATCACTGACAGCAACATATTATGACTCTTCCATTTTTTCCTTCTTGAGGATTAGTAGTAGGAAGTTCCAACCGACCAACCAACCCCCGAATCTAAAGTCTGGGAACTTACTGTACCTTCAGAGGTATCTGGTATATCTAAGCCCCCTACCCCCGTTCAGCCCCTCCTCCCATGCAGACAACAAGCTTCTACCTCCTCCCAAACCCAACTAACTTAAAAGGTACACTGCTGCGCATACTTACTTCCGCTAACGCAAGGCAAAAAAAGGACAAATCCCTCACTCTATCCTATCCAACTGACAGATCACACTTGAAAAAAAGTTGGAGCCGGAAGGTAGTGGCACACGGATGTGTAATGGCTAGATGGAAAAGAGTAAAAACATAACATAAGCCGCTGGCCATAAAAGTTCGGTACTTGAGATTTTGGTGATAACCCTATAGCGCAGGAATTGGGGGGACCAAAAGAAGGGGGGATAAAGGGTGCCAAATCTGTATCACTGGAGATCACTCGGGTTGTTGTCCGAGCTATTTATTATAGGTGGTTGACCACATTGTTGAGCAGACATAGCGGTGCTGAAACTCCTATGCACGCAATTGTGGAAAGGGCTCGTGATGTAATAAATAGAGAATAATTTGCGCGCTTGTTGGTGTGTGCTGCGAGCACGAATTAAGACAATAGGGCCAACTATCCCATCGCATCTCGAAAATAGGTGAAAGTTTGGCATTAGGTACAGTACCCTGACAAAAGTCATCGTTGGTGGCCCCTTTTACACCAAAAATGATGTTTTTCAGCACACTAGAACTCAACCACCTGCAGGGCAAGTAAATTAATTCTTGGTAAAATAGTGGCCCTAGGTATTCTAATTGTGATATTGTAGCATTGTGGCATATGAAGGGATATTGGATGAACTATAGCTATATGAAATTAGCGATTTTCAAAACATGTATCTTTTTCTATGGGAGCGCATACAAATTCTTGGCGCTTTACCTCCAGTTTGAGGATGGGGCCCACCAATTGATTAGTGCTGCACATGGAACAAAAGAATTTTCTATAGAAGTTGGAATTCCAGATTCACTAGATCTTTAGCTATCTCTTCATATTTCTCCTGTGTTAATTGATTAAGAGGTGGGGGTGGAAATCAGGATTTCAAAGTCTAAGGATTTCGCTTGTTTTGGTGTGTTCTCAGCGGTACTTAGGGCCACCAACGATGACTTTTGTCCAAGAACTATACCTATGTAGATGTAGTCAAAATATTTACGAGTTCCTCGGGTCTCCTCTTTCTATTATATATTTTAATTTGTTGGGAGTATATCTGCTCTTGATGCGGTATGATACGGTCTACAGCATGGAGTTGGGTGATGCCTTTTTTATTTTATTTGCGGGTTTGGGAAATAAAATATGGTTGGCTATACTGGTCGTGAGATGTATCCTTTAGGCATTTGGTACTTGCCTATGAAAGATGTGTTCCTCCGGGCAGCGACTATTCGTAAACTAGTGGACGATCAGAACGATAAGCCTAGTGTTTACTGCCGCTAGTTTGGAAGATCACCCTCTGCTGATCTTAGATACGCTCGGCTTTTCTTCTTTTTCTACTTGGCCGGTAAGTTGGTGCGCATAACACCTCGCTCAGTGTTCAGTTCTGCTTGGGAATCGGGTTTCAATTGCATTACCGGTAGCTTATTCCTCCTTTCCCCCTTCAATGAAAATATGGAGGCGCCAGTTATGTCATAGCGGTGTGAGGAGGTACCATACCGGCATATATAATACCTGAGTGTGGTGCTCTGGTAGTGAGTGGCAATACCATATGGGCACCACTGCGCTGCAAGGCCACGGCTGGCTTAAGGATTAAAGAAGGATGTTTTAGAAGATTCATGAAAAGCACTACATAGAGACTAAGCCCCTCTTTGGAGTCATTCCGTAATTTAGATGGGATTAAAACTTATTGGACATAGTGAGATGGTTTGGAAACTTTAGCTCCTCACTCGCTAGGAGAGTAATACGTCCCATCGTGAGCCTCCGAGGCAACGAAATTCGAGTGACAATCTGTGAACACCAATTCCGGGCTCCATCCCAGCCTATCCCACCAAACCGCAATACTCCTCCGCGCTACGAAGTCTGCAATTCCATCTCTATCCTCGCCATCTCCGTCATCTCTTCACTCCACTTCTCCCACTCCCCGTATCCCATCCCCCGCGCTAATGGCAACCTCCCACCGTCCGGCTCTCCAAAGTTCAACACACGACTGACTGCCTCCTTAATCCCCACAACCCCAAACCTGACAATCAGCTCTTCCGCACGACTGATCCGGTACTGCAACTCGCGGACCCGTTCGAGCGTTTCTCTATCGAGCGGGTTTGTCTGCGTGACTAGGGTGTATAAACATACTACCGTTTTAGGGAATATTGCAGCGAGGCCGTCGACCGCGCCGCTGCAACCTACTTGCAGGGCCGGGAAGAGCTGCTGGCCGAGGCCCGTGAAAAGGTGGAAGTTTTTGTGGTTGATTTGTGGGTCTAGGGCTATTTGTGCGTGGACTGAGATGTCCCCATGCGAGAGTTTACCGCCGACGATGTTGCGATGCGAGGCTAGACTGCGGAAGATGCTGGGAGGGAGTTTGACGTTGTTACTGACGCCGGGGTAGTGGTAGCTATATGTCTTAGTTAGCATTGAATCCCGGGAAAATAAAGAGGTACAAACATCATGACCGGAATATTACTCCCATCCGCAACACCCTTATACCACTCGACTATCCCCTCCTCACTCGCCGCTCCGGAAAAGAATCCTGGTGCAAGCACCAATCCCCACCCCGCACCCGCCGTTGCCGACCCGTTGAGTAATTTCACCGTCTCTTCAATCCCATTCGTTGCGGTCCCCGCTATCAGTGGGTAGTTTTTGAATCCTCCGGCAGTAAGTGCTGCTCTCACATGCTTGATCTGAGAAACACGCTCCGAGCTCGTCAAGTGTACTGCTTCGCCGGTGCTCCCGAGAAGTACCAATCCTGTGATTCCTGAGCGGGCGAGGTGCAATGCGTGGCCGGCCTGAGCGTCTAGATCTAGAGGCGGTGCGAGGGGGTTGTAGTTTTCGGAGGAGGCTGGGAGGAAGAAGGTTGGTACTGGGACGTAGATTCCAGCTGGAGGGGGTGATGAGGAAGCCATGGTGCTTGTTGGTTTCTTGGTTTGCGATTCTTGTGTTGCGCGTGGGATCGCTTTGAATGAGTATGATACGATGTTGTATGGTGGGTGGGGTAAAGCGCAAAGTGCAGGGATGAGGAGAGGGGAAGGGCTAGGGTTTGAAATCGCGGGTGAGTAGTCGTGTCTTCGGAAATATTCCACCGAAGGGGTGGGCTTTCCTTTGCAGTGAGCTTGCTCCGGGGGTGGGCTGGTTCCACACCTGATAAGTTATGGAGTGGAGATCTGGAACTAGGTTAAGACTCTTGCTCTGGTAAGATCTTGGACCTGAGGCTCTTTGGTATTATAGCTGCCAAGGCTTATTAGGATTTGCTACAAGTGATGCTACTGGCGTTCGAGTATCGCGCTGAACATGCTAGCTAGGGAAGGGTGAGTTTTACAGGGTCGCGCCCCTGGAAGTTTTCCCATGTACGAATATAATTCAGTTCGTGGTCTCTCTAGAACGAGAATTGGCATTCCGAGAATAAAGGAAAGGAGATCTAGAAACACCATCTCTGAACAGTAGACTATGGATTCCTGATCCCTGGCACTGAGCTTACTGTAAATTAACGAATAACCCCCCATCTGCACACAATTAGTATCACTAAAATGACAAGAGGCCGTAAACATACCAACAAGCAACTGCGCACCAGTCTACTCAACTCCATCATTAGCCCAATTCCCTCAAAAGTGCTGTTTAGCAAAGGGAAGAAAACAAACCATATATCTTGACAAATCACTCGCCAAAAACACAGCAGGACCCGCAATATCCTCCGGGACCCCCGTCCTCCCTAGAGGAATTCGCCCCTCCATGTACTCCCTTTTTCCCTTATCCGCTAAATCATCCTCATTCAACGCGGTCTTGATAGTCCCCGGCAGAATCGCATTACAACGGATCCCGTGCTTCCCTAACGCTGTAGCACAGCTCTGCATCAGCGACAAGACACCAGCTTTGGTCGGAGTATAGTGTGTCTGTCCGGCTCCTCCCACCAGCGCGCTGATGGAGGATATGGCCATTATGCTGCCGCCGGTGCCCTGCGAGACCATTTGGTTCGCGGCGGCCTGAACAGCGTAGAATGCGCCATTGAGGTTCACCGCTACCGTCCTGTCGTAGAGTTCCTTCGGCATGGTGAGAAAGTCGTGGAATTGGCAGACACCGGCGTTCGAGACGAAGGCATCGAGTTTGCCGAACTTTTCGACTGTACTCTTGATTAGCATCTTGCTGGTCTCTGCGTCTGAGATATCGCCTGGGATTGCGAGGAGTTGGCCCGAGATAGGCGCTGACTCAATTTCCGCGCGGAGGGAGGCTACTGAGGAGTCTTGGGTAGGTCCCAGGTAGCCGATGCTTATGTCCGCTCCTTGACGGGCCATCTCGATGGCTATGGCTCGGCCAATGCCAGTTGCGGCACCGGTGATCGCTATGGTTTTTCCTTCGAGGAGTTTGGACATGTTGTATTTGTTGCTGCTAGTGGCTGTTGGCTGAAGCTTGCGTAGTAGGTCCCAGGGGATTGGCTCAATAATATGAACTTGGACGGGAATCTCATACATAATATTACTACGGCAACTAATATCAGATGCCTATACCTTTGAGGGCAGAGGGTAAACGGCTTCATGAAGTATGATGGAACTAGTGCGGGGGAGGGGCTAGTCAAACAAATCACGTGATTGGCTCTTCTTAGGGAAATTCGACTCTCCAACCAAGGTAAATCCAAGTCTTCCCCACTTTCGCATAGATTTCAACTTCCGCTACGCATTCCTTACTAACTACACGAGAAGCAAAAGAGAAAGAAAAAAGCTTCACCTTAGATACTGGTAGATAGTGGGGGGAAAGGGGCTTTGGAAGAAATTCGGTTAGCGACATACGCCGGCCCTAGCTCGCGGTGGGTGTCTCCTTCTCCACTTCTGGTGCCGTTAACGACTTTGCCGGAGCGGGATTCAACAAACGCGAAGCCTCGACTAGCCGAGCCTTTGGGTTGAGGGTAAGACCGAACCCAGGCTTGTCTAGAATGCTAACGTCAATCCATCCGTTCGTTGGGACCGGCTCGTCAATAAACAAATCGCCGAATACTGGATGGACGGATTTTCCGTCGGGTGAATTAGCCAGATATTCCTGGAAGGGGCAATTCGACTGTGAGACCACGTAGTGGTACGAGTAGGGGCCTGACGCGTGGGGGACAACTGGAAGGTCGTATGCCGCTGCCTGGGCGGTGATCTTGAGAAGTTCTGTCAAACCTCCCACCCACGTTACGTCCGGTTGGAGAATGTCAATGTTACGTCCCTCAATCAACTTGCGGAAGCCATATCTTGTGTATTCATGCTTTGCAATAGTTAGCAGGGCTCTTATTTCGCATGTGACCGGGGTACGAACCTCTCCGGTCGTAAACTTCAATTGGGGTAACGCTTGCTTCAACTTCTCGAAGCCGTCAAAGTCATCGGGGTGGAGGACTTCCTCCCACCAGTTGATATTGAGGTCAAGGGTTGCGGTAGCGAGTTGAATGGTATAGGGGACAGTCAAAGCCATGTAACAGTCCACCATAAGCGGGTAATCAGGGCCAACGCTTTCACGATGCCTCCTCAGGAATTCAATATTCTTCTTCAACCCCTCGTGACCGTCGTCGGGCCCATAGGGCAACGGCACCTTTGCCCCAAAGAATCCCATCTCCTTAGCTGCCACGGGCTCAGGGCCAGTGCAGTAGAAGGAAAGCCTGTCCCGAGTTGCTCCACCAATCATCTTGTAAACTGGCTCTCCCCGAATCTTGCCCAGCAGATCCCAGAGCGCTAAATCGATGACGGATATAGTAGCAATGGGCAAACCTTTTCTGCCGTAAAACATGGTTGCTCGGAACATTTGATCCCAAAGGAGGTTTAAGTTCCTTGGGTCGGCGCCGATCAGAAATCTCTCGAGATGGTTGTGAATAATCCAGGCAGCCGGGGGCCCGCCGAACCCGGTGGCGAAACCGGTGGTACCGTCACTTGCTTCTATCTCCACGCACAATGATCCCAGAACATTAATACCCCACGATGTCCGCGAGTGCTTGTACTGTTCATAACGGGACATGGGGTTCGCGATGGGAGTATCGACGAGCCTGTGAATGTTAGCATTAATATTAGTAGGTTGATGTATATGTGAACTCGCCAGTGGCCACCGGCTACATTGTGGTAATCACCGCCGGAGCCAACACCCTCCGTGACATAGCTCTTGATGAATTTAATGGTAGGAAAGGGCTTGAGTGACATGGTCAAACTATATCAAAGAACGATTCCTATACCTTGGAGGAGGGGGGGGGGATCGAGGGAGGAACAGGAGCAGAAGGGCTGAAGAAGTGGAATTGGGGAAGTGGTGTCGGTGAGCTTGTGGTGTTCGGCCGTTACCACCCCTCGCCAATGCGGGACACGGCTTGGATAGATATCGTATCATCCCCTCCGCTTTTGATGTAAGTTATGGCAACCCTTCCACCCTTCAGCGAAATCTCCATCTCCGTCTCAAATCTTGAGCCTGAAGATTCATTGGTAATTATAAACTATGAGTATTCTGGTAGAGCATTACGATAAGTAACGGCATCCAAGTGGCTACATGGGCCAACTCTCGGGCTGGTCTTTAACCACGCTCTTGAACCATGAAGAGTTTTTCATATCATTGTCAAGGAATTCCCTTTCAGCCATCTAGGCTCACATACGAACACCGCGGGGGAAGCGGAAAGCGGGGTTCCACCTTGCCTCCACTGAGAACAGGGCCTGAGCCCCGCCTAACTAGGCTAGTCCTGGCGTTCTGGCCAGTTGGTGACACAAGTTTGTGATCCCTTTACGAAACCTCTAACCACCTTTTGCTTTTTTTAAATAACTTTACTAGAGGAAGTTGTATTATCCCTTCTTAGGAGGACGCTATTCCCAGTTTAGAAATTTGTATCAAGTTGGCCTGATGGTAGGTTTTGGTCGTCTCGAGTCATACTATGCTCATGCCATATACCCAGTCCAAGTCATTTCTTCATGATGAGATTGAAGGAATGGAAACGGGGGCCTTGTGAGCGCCGAAGAGAAGTATTCTGCCGCAAGTGCATCTACAATGATTCTAGGTGATAGTGGGTCACCTCTGGGAATTGGAGCGGTGGAAATCGAGAAAGACAACGAGTGAGTATCAATGAAGCAATCGGGATTCTCATGTTTCTGGAGGGGCTTTGTAGTTGAGAAGATACTGTACCTGCTGCATAAATTTTGAAGTTTTTATGATAGATATATTTACGGAAAGCGGGTAGGGTGCTCATCAAAATTAGGATAGGGGAAGGCAATGCCCACTTTGATCTAGCTTTCCTGGAGGAGCTAAAAAATCCAGGTGATGTGTAACTTTCTGGGCCTACTGATCAACTTGCATCCCGTATGGCACTCGATCTATATCGACAACTCGAACCGGTAGAACTAGCTCCGTATGAACCCCTTAGCACAAGGAAAGCTCTTGCCTACCCCACGCACTGATAGCAATGGTTTCGCTAATAGGTTAGAGGATACAAAGGCAAGCTTAAAGAGATGAGAATGGAGTTGAGTATACTTTTTATTGATCTCACAATAAAATACAGTCCGATGTCCTTGTCCACAAGTGCCAGCTGACCCGCATAGCTAGGCTGAAAGACCCAGGTGTAGTGATGGGCACGATCATGCTCGAGCAGAATATTTGGCCCATGCTCGAGCATAAATCGTGCTCGGGTACACTAAAAATTTATGATCGAGCATGATCGTGCCCATCACTACGGGCCAAGTGTTGATTTCTTTTGCCGCCAGCTCACTTGAGAGTGTTACAGCGCGCCCCTCTTCTAAAACCCCCTTGCCTCTACCAGCTAAGTAAACATGAGACGGCGGGGTAAATCCAATGCATGAAATCATGGAAAATTTGGGAGTGTTGAGGATCACATGCCATCACTCGGTTTTTCGAACCAGTTCTTGTTGAAAATAATCTATGCGGAGGTAATGATCGACGGTGAGGGTTTTACGCAGCGGAGTGGAGTGGCTTAAGCGGAGACACGAAGTTTGTATTAAGCTGAGATGAAGATTGCACTGATATTTCTGGAGGAGATGCGCTCGCCATGGGGGGGTTCACTTCGCTCTGTGTTGAATATAGGTTAGTGGCTCCTACATTGGCGTTATCGCGGGAACACTTACTCGAGCTAACCAGTATTTCAGAAACCTTCATTTTGACATCATTATTGCATCTTGGTTATCGGGGTTTTGTGACAACTAGACATGCTGCTCAAAATCAGAATAGAGTTTTGGGGCAAACCTCTATAATTGGGGTCATAATGAAGGTTTGAAGTGGGAACCAGGCACGCCCTTAGATCTTAGCTTCATGCAATAATGGTCGTGCTCATAGAAACCGTTCAACCATAAGTACTAGCACTCATGTGGCGGAGTTAAAGTTTTGGACACCAGAAACAGAAACCAATCATTTGCCCAGTCGGGTAGAATAACCGGACCCCCAACACCCTTAGCCTCTGGTTAGTTCGTGGATCTAAGATCTCCACAGTTTTAAGGTTTGACTGGCCTATGTGAGTACTTGCGTACTAGGGGTAAATGGCGTGACAGGACAATGTCGCCGACAGGATAATGTTGCGCATGGTAAATCTGGATGCAGCCACCAGAACAAATCCTGTTTATTCACTAATACGCTTCGTTTTTCTAGAGATGCGGCATTATCCTGTCAGCGACATTGTCCTGTCATATTTACTTTACCTTACTTTACTATACGATACTCCTGTTATCGATGTCTCAAGGTCGGTACAAGTACCCCCCAAATAGTACCTGGACACAGGAGTCATGAACTTGTATGGCAGATTGTCTGTGCACATCTGAGTGCCGGTACTAAACTCAGACATAAATGTTCAGGTATTTCTTGAGGGATACCTGTAATAGGCAAGAGTAAAAGGTGTGAGCTGTGTAAGCTAAGGGGGACTTGGGAAACTAATATCTCAGCACCCTCAAATTCAGATTCTGGCTACGCTGGTTAAGCATCAACCATACCGGCCGGCATAGTTCAAGCAGTAGTCTGCTATTGAGTACCCGGTATTGCAACCACTAAAATCCTGGAATGGTCGTGAGAAGAGAGGGGGGTATGTAGGTAAGGAGACAGGGTATAATCTGCTGCTGAGTGTTTTCTATTCTGCTCAAGTTGTCGGACTGAAGATGCGTTTTTTTCGTGCGTCACCCCCAAAACGGGAGCATCTTCAATCCGGCGACTTGAGTACTGTATTGTTGCTGGTATGGCTGCTATACAACTTGTATGGTGAAGAGGAAATGAATTTGAGGTTGGCGCCACCATAGTACTATTACCTGCAGCTGCAGCAACTCCCATACCAGCACAGTACCAAATTTTCTCAACCTTTTTTTTACGTTTCTTTTTCCCAGAGGTGATCCTTTAGAATACGTATTTTTACCTTTTTCCCAGCAGAAAGGTCATGCTATATTTCATTTTTTGTTGATCAAGACATGCAGAGGCTGCTAGGCTGGTGGATAGCGTGGGTTTAGCCAACCGGCGCTAAATCAAATTTTCACTTAATTACTAGTATGTAAGGTGGTGATTTTGTTATGGCGAATATCTTGAAATCTACCCCTACTAACTTCTCTTAGCTGTTTGCTTATAGGTACACACAGATTAGAACACAGTGCTAGGTAACACCGTTGAACACGTGCATCTTTCACTAAAACATAAAAACCTCGACTAGCACCGTTACCACGGTGAATCGGCCCGCTGCCTCCGGCATATCAGTTAGCACGGTACAGCTAAATCCCTCTAATGAAAGATCCGGCCCTTACTTTCACTGAAGATTCTTGTTTTTAACTTTGAATACCTCTACTGGTAGAGTGTGGATCAATAGGCTAGCGGGATTTGCAAGGGGGTTGCCCTCCGGAGTTAGAACCCGACGATAACCTGGCACAGAGCGCTCCTTCCACTATGGGTTTCCGGAAAACTCTGGGGATCTAATAGAGACTTTCGGCAGATCCCTGTTTTGAGTTCGAATTTGAGTTTAAAAAATGGTAGGCACAACTGCAAGAATATCTAGACAAATCCCTAAGCGACACTAGCTGTAAATCGAGTTAGCTTAGGAGTTTGACACTTAGTGCGGGTATACTATGCCATGATATCTTGATGATCATACCTATCATTTTTTCGGACTCGAATTCGAACTCAAAACAGGGATCTGCCCAAAGCCTCCATTGCAGACTCCCTACCAACACGATGACTGGTATCCCTACTTCTGAGTGACCACTTTTTTACACTTCTTTCTCTAGGGCTCATCAGATGCCCATCTTAAGAAGGGGCGAAACCCCTATGATTGGCTGGTATCTCGGAATCGACATCCACCCAATGATTCAACGTTTGGAGAGAATACCTAGACGCTGATCAGGGACCGGCGTTGATATTGAAGTAGAGGTTCCTCAAGACATTGGGCTTTGCACACAGCAACGATGCAGGGCTTGACTACGAATGTAGGAGTCCTCGTCGAGGCCGGCGCGTGACTGAACTCTGAAGATCTCAATGGGTTGATGCTTTTTCTATCTCTTGGACTGCTGAAACGGTGGAAATTTTTATGCCACACCTCTAAGTGTTTGAGATACAGGCTAATAAGCAACCTTTGTTAATTATATAAATTCGCGGGTGCGCAAATCCCGGACCATAGCTGATATTAGCAATATGGTTGTACTTACGCACATCATCACTGAAGAATACTGAGAAAGCCTCTTAGCAATCTCTGCCTCAGACACCGAGAAGGGAGGCATAAAAGTTTCCGCCCTTTCAGTAGTCTAAGAGTTATTCGAGTAGATTTTGTTCTATGACTGCGGGAATGGTAGGGGTCTTGGCTAAGGTAGGAGCAATGCCGTGGAATTTTCTCCTGTAGGGTTGGCTCATGACTCCCCCCTGGGACCGATATAATGCGCATGATGGAGGAGAATCTCGCTGTCGTGTGATTTCCTATCTTTTCTATTATTGATAGTACTCATCCCCTCGCTGCTAGTTTAAGAATAGTTCCTAGTTGGATATGGGGCTGGCATCGCCTTTGTGTATTTGGGCTTTGTTGTATACTCTTCAATCTAAAGTGGCTGTTGCTGAATCATCGCACTTGGGGGAAATGGTACATCGAATTTCGCTCCTATATTTTTTGAGGACCCGTGTATATATATCCGACAGCTTGCTAAGTGCTGCCAGGATATTAGTCTCGGGAGCAGGCAGTCCAATGCCCGTAAGGCAATAGTAGCTTTACTACGCTGAATCAGCGAATGTGATGTAGACGAAAATCACTGTGAAAATCTGTTAGTAAACCTTGAGGGAGAGAAAGCGGTCCTTGTGGCTCAGGGTTCTGTAGTTCCTATCATTTGAAGCATATCGGGCAAACTTCCGCTGGTAAATTCTCTTCGATGCAGATGCAGTAAAGGGAGGGGCCTAGGGAGAGATTAGAGGCAGATATCACCTAACTAGAGGAGATATGAATAGAGGGTTTGCCTAGAGACCTAGGGGGTGTTAACATTAGCTAATGAAATGGCCTGGCGACCTAGTCTTCCTTGATTTTGCTGCTTGTTTGTTCAGGGTGTAAAAACTGTGGGACCGGACCTGGAATTGAGGGCTCTAAGTGCTAGCCTCCACCATACTTCTATGCCTTCATGACTCATGAGGCTCTGATTTTGTAGCCGTGCTCCTTACAGTGCTTCTTAAGTATAATTTTAACCAGAGTCATTTTGAGATACTTGAGGATTGGCCACTGTATGATCTTTGAAAGGGCTGAGCTTAAGAAGCCCGACATTTGTCGGGGCTTCATGAGCACTAACCTCGAGTGACACTATTGATAACTCCCGCCTAGATCAGGTTGGAGAAACCATCCGATACGCCGATTCCGGTATATGGATATGATTTGGTACTGGCCCGTCTCATCTACTACTGGTATGTTCCGTGGCCGCACTACAGGTATCCACACCAGGCAGATATGGGATTGTTAGATCGGCAAAGTATCAGCATCAATCCACACCGCCTTTTGTATCACACTGTTCTTAGCAAAACTCTAGTGTTCCGACATTGCTGCAACATACGTAATTTGCCACAAAATAAGTATAGTTTCCGATTACGCCGGGTGCCGGATTTTGGTGAGAGGCTCAGAAACTCGAGGTTTATTCACACTCCCTTACCAAAATTCGGCACCCGGCATTACTCTTGGCAGGGGCGCGCGAGCACTTGGATGTGTCAATAAAAATCGGAAATATTTCCGCTGATCCCATACCGCGGGGTGTCAAATTAACGCGAACACTTGTACCTCGCAACCAAGTACCACACCTAACAATCGGTGAGAGTATTCCCCTTGATAGCTACTAGACCCGAATGATATGGCTAATTGCCCATCCTGATGGTAGCACCCTTTCACTCGGGGAGCAAAGCTAAGCGTATTTGATTTTTGCTGTCAAGGTCGCCCAAATTATTGTTGGGTACTTGGTTGCGAGGTAGAAGTGTTCGCGTTAATTTGACACCCCGCGGTACAAATGGCTGAGGAGATGAGGGGGTATGTTTTCAGGTTTTTATATGGACACACCGGAGTACTCTCTAACTTCCTATGGCCCCTCCCCCTCAACCACACAAGCAATATCCAATCGAAGGGGATACCAAGCTTAAAAAGGGGGATGGAAAGATCGAAATAGAGAGAGGAAAATGAAAAATAAAAAATGGCTACACTAGAGGCTACGACGGATGGCTATGTACTTCCTCCTTGGGATGGGAAGGAATCGGATTATGTTACTATCTTTGCCCTGACTGCTACGAGCTTGGCGTGGGTGTCTGTCGGTGGGAGGTTGTTTGCTCGTTGGAAGTACTGGGCTCTCGGCGCTGACGATTGGATGGTGATTCCTGCAACGGTGAATAATTGCTCTCTCCTCCCTCCCCCTTTTCGAAGCTGCCAATATCGTATATATCTCATATCCGGGGGTCTTGGTGGAGGGAGGACTGTGGAAGGGCTGTGGAATTTTTTTGATATGTCTAGTTACTGGTAACGGTGAACACCATCATGGCGTGTTATGCGGACTTAAACGCAGGTATTGGCAGGCCTTTGTGGGCAATTTCGGAAGAGGAGTTTGAGCTTTGGTTCAAGGTTTGATTACAGCCTCTCTAGATATAAAGGTCGAGTAACGCTGGCTAACGAATGACATCGCATGATCAAGTGTACTTTCGCTAGTAGTTTCCTCTACCCAGTGATGATGAGCACAGTGCGGATCTCTGTGCTTCTTTTTTATCGCCGTCTCTTTGGCCCCACCCACCAATACCTCCGGTACTGCATCAAGGGACTCATCCTCCTCACCATTCCCTACATGGTCACTTATGAGCTGCTCTTGGGCCTTATGTGCAAACCCCCATCGTCCTTCTGGAAGCCATTCCGGCGCAACTCGGATTGTGGTGACGTTTACTACTACAAGTTACACATAACTCTGTACTCTGTCAGCTTGGCATTTGATGTGCTCATCTTAGTATTGCCCATGAAGGCTCTTTGGGAGTTGAAAATGCGGTTGGGCCAGAAGATTGTGGTCTGTATTTTGATTGGGCTGGGTGCTTCGTATGTTTGCTCTTGAGTAATGGGACTAAGAAGGAATTAAGGGCTAAAGAGAGATGATTACTACAGGCCCATTTTCGGGATCGCTTATAGACTTACTCTCTGGATCCTCGAAATGAAGAGATACCCATACATCGATCCGAGATGTAAGCTTGATTACCTCCTCGTGCTCTCTCTCTCACAGTGGGCCTACTAACACAAAACTTCAGGGTCTGCCCACCCCCTCAGCGGGGTAATCCCGCCCCAATTCGACCGCTATGGCTGGACATACTGGGTTCCCTCCCTCATTGAGTCCAACATGGCCATTATCTGTGTCTCCTTACCGGCGCTCAAGCCTCTAGTGCATAGAGTTCTCCAAGCTCTCTTAGGGCATCAGCGGAGGCATGGCAAACCCGAGCAGCACCAGGCCCTCGAGGGATCGAGCGCCCAGAACCTTAGGGCAAGCAGATCGGAGTAAGTATACTCCATGGAACCCCTCCACATCAAGGCTGTTGGCGGTGTTGACGCTGGTGCTTATCCTGTCAGGTACTCCCGTAGCACTACTATCGAGGCGGAGCTCCGTGATGCTCTGATCACCGATCCTGTGCTACCCGGGGGTAGTGAGCAGACTAGTGATACTGAAACCTTAGGCTGCTAGAAACCGAAAGTAACTCGTTGGAGAAGTGGTGACGATGATGAGTAGTTGGGTGTGGGCGTGGCTTTCTGTCTGCTCCAGTGTTTTCCTATCGGGGTCTACGTTATATTTTGGGCTTGGGATTGGGATCGTTTTGGAATTGCTCTTTTCTGGGGCGTGAGCTAATTACCCCTCGTTGGTTGTGTTCAGGCTACGATATGTAACAATGAATGATAAGGAAGTTTTGGAGGGCTTGTTTTTGTCCGTGTCTCGCGGGTGAGTGTGTTTTTAATGCCATTTTAGGATCGGTAGGGTTTCAGGCAGTATGAGCCCTTAGATGTATCGGCTTCTTTCCCGCCAGCTGGGCATAAAATCATTGACCTCCCTATATTTCTACGGAGACCCATTAAGGAAACCTTGTCCTTAAAGATTTCGGCAAATCTCCTGTGAGCTATTTCATGGACTATACCCACTATAAATTTGACAATTAACGTTCTTTCATTGGTAAGGTAGAGGAACCGGAGTCCTTTATGGTGCCTAGTACGAATCTTCTCGATCTTCGTAAACTCCTCGTCGGTGACAGGGCTAAAAACTGCATACTGGGCTGCGCCACCCAATTGAAATTCGTCGATTAGCCTATTAATGGCAGTTCTGAATAAGCGGGCACTGCGATATTGTAGACGCTCAACCCCTTGCAGCCCCTCTTCGAGGTAATATTGGATCTTGGCGGGCCCAGATCTGCTTGGTGCAGGGTTTCTAGAAGCGGAGAGGGTAGCGTTGGTATTGCTTTTCTCGGCAGACATGGCTGCAATCATCTATAACTGTTCACGCAAGATACTAGAGAAAAAGACTTCGCTCGGGATGCCGGTGTCAAAGTGATAGCGGATGCTTGGTAACGTAGCAAAGGAGAGAAAAGGCCAGCGGGGTGCAGTAGAGAGAGAGAGAGAGAGAGAGAGAGAGAGAGAGGATGTGTTTGACGTGTGACTGCGTACGGCTGTCAGTGTCCACGGCAAAAATTCACAGTTAATGTTCTCCCATTACTAAATAGCATTGAAAATACAAGAAGAATTTCGCTTTATTAGCAAAAATACTAGAGATACAGTAGTTAATTAATTAATTAAATTAATTGTAGAAAAAAATCGACGACGCGGAAGTTGAAAGTGGTGGGGGGGAATCAAGATACCCTTAAAGAGATATGTTCCCAACGCTAATCACCGAGCCTGTAGGCTTTCGCAGGCGGCTCGAATTCGGCCTATATCGGCCTAGGCTATTTCCGGAGTGGCCTGGTCTGGCCCGTTGGGAACACTGACTGTTGCCCACAAATGGGCAAATCCTCACTAACGCAAGCTCGAGAAGAAGCCACCTTCATTCTATCTAAATCCTACACGTTTTTTCTACCCTCCAAAATAGAGTTACGATTAGCCCTTCGTCCCTCTTCACTAGGCCACAAAAATTTAATCTGAGGAATCCGAAATCATCGCACTTGCGCTCACCACCTGAACACTATACGTACTCCACGCCATACAGCACTGTAAAGGCACCCCGCATTCTAGGAACATGCATTTGGTACATGATAAAACAGGAAGGCCTACCCTAACAGTGGCACATACAACCAATATTAGTGACGCACTTTTGCTTACTTTGTAAAACTCTCAAAAATTATAAACTGAAGCTCCAGATCCTTTGTGAATCGTTACATATCGCACTACCTGTGAAGTCGATATACGGGTCATTCAGGATGAACAGCTCCCCTCCATCCTGTATCCAAACAGAACACCTTCTCATTGCCCCTGCGCGCAGGCCATGCAAACACTCTTAAATTTTTTTTCCCCGAGCGAAACTTGCATCCTTAATCATCATTCGTATCGTGCGAACATTACTTGTTGAAAATAATCGATGCGGGGGTAATGATCGGCGATGAGGGTTTTATGTGAAGACATGGAGTTTGTACTAAGTGGTGAAGAAAGCTCATGATTGATTGAGTTGAGTGTGTCGAAAGGAAATTCTTAGAGAAGGTTAAGAGCAGGAAGGAAGGAATGAAGCGAGGAAGGACCCGAAAGGAGAGGAAACAAAGAGAAGAAAACTTTTGATAGCTTGCGTGTCCCTCCGCCAGCACATATGCATTTCCCATACTAAGTGCAGCTATTTCCAATATCAACAACCCTAGAACTAAGAACCTGTTTGGAAAAATGGAAGGAAAAATAATCGATCCGTTTTGTGACTATATTACCTACAAAAATGGTTCTTTCTAATTTTTGGAACCAAGGAAACCTATCATTTTTAGGGGCAACAAGACGGGACTGTCATATCCAAACAGGCTCTAAGAAATACTAAGCTAAACTCAGTCTTATCTTACACCCTGCACCTTTATCCGTTCTATAGTCACTCCGTAAACATCCTCCAACGCCAATACAGTACGTAATAGATAATAAAGTTAACATTCGGTATTGACCTACAAACTCTTTGCACCCACTACCCTTGAAAAAGTCATAGTCCCCCTCGCAGCAGCAACATTCCTCCTGGGGTAGGCCTCATCGCATCGGTCCTATATCCTAAGCTAGTTATTCGGTGCAGAGCCTTCTCTAACTTGCTTTCTTTTGTGAAGATGGCGACAAGAGTTGGGGCTCTCGGTGACGTCGTATAGGTGCTACTCACATTAACAGTCGGTTCGCAAAAAGGTTATTAGCTGAGAGAAGCTTCCTCAACCTCTTGGCCTAATTGGTCCCTTGTTCCAGTGTCCCGAACGGCCCGGGGGCCGACGGGGGCCGCCAGGAGGACTGCCAAGAGCTCCAGGCGGGACTGTTGAAAATAGAGGTGATGATCGGACTAAAGGACTTTACGCAGGGAAGCGAAGTGGTTCAAGTGAATGAGAGTATTGGAGCAGTTAAGGAGTTGTGAGATAGCTTGAGAAAAGTAAAGAAAGGGGAGGAAAGCAGAGAAAAGAAGGAAGGAGACTTTATAGGGGAAAAACTTTCAACGCTTGGGTGTGCCACGCGCTGACGGGGGGGTGACGTTTTGTTCGCCTCCGAGCCCGCCTATCTCTACTCCGAAATCTGATCCAATAAAGGGAATGAATGACTTGGGTAGGAATCTCGGAGTCTAAATTGTGGATATGCCTTCTTCTTGGGAATAAATCTTCAGGTTTTATTTGCTAACTCTAGTAATAATAAGTTTAGGGAAATTCTACAATCCAAGGGAGCATTACTAGGCTAGTAACTATATTTCCAACTCTCTAGCATTTCATCCCAGGGCCGCAGTACCCATCAGTCCTAGCACGCATGAGATAAAACGATATTTAAGGAAGAAGTTAGAGATGGACACCACGTGCCAAGAGATGTCCGATACTTTAGGGGATGATATCCTGGGAATTATTCCCCATGAATCTCTGAAATCTATGCCGGAGCACCGACAGTTCCCACCATATGTATGATTTTATATTGACTAACGGTGGTCTAATGTAAGTATCGAATTCGGAGCGGGCACTACACACTAGCGAGCTATGCTACGCCTTTGGGGTAAGGGTAGAATCCCCTGATCTAAATCCCGAAAGCATGCTTGTTACGGTGCAGAACAGAAGAGTATCAACCATGAGGCGCCCACTAATACAACAGATAGCGTTCCTCCTGCCCCCTACCATTAAGGGTGCGTCTGGTGGTCGTGGGTGTTGGAAAGTGCTATAATCTGAAAACACAAGTTGCAACCGGATACTAGAGTTATCTCAAGTTAGCATTTTGGG